>MTKW01001288.1_pt1 | contig 32437 bp, 38 predicted proteins | sample 1042761 | NCBI WGS metagenome assembly MTKW01 (sample SAMN06205366, study PRJNA360243) | anaerobic digester metagenome | biome: Wastewater treatment plant; feature: Anaerobic digester sludge; material: sludge; isolation source: anaerobic digester fed with sludge from wastewater treatment plant ...
CTTTGAGCTAGCTGAAAAAGCCAAACAGGGCGGTTATCCCGTATAGTCGGCGCTACTTAGGGGAAGCAGTTTACCTGCTTCCCCTTTTTAATTTGCGTCCATTTACGTTAAACTAAAACAACAACGGGAGGGATGAGAATGGACTACCAGTCAGCGCTTGCCTACATTTCATCGTTCGGCCGCTTCGGCAGCCGCCCAGGCTTAGAACGGATGCAGTGGGTTTTGGACCAGTTGGGGCACCCGGAAGCGGGTCTGAAATTCATCCATGTGGCAGGGACCAACGGCAAGGGATCTACTACTGTTTTAATACATAACATACTGCAAGCCGCCGGTTATCGGGTAGGTATGTATACTTCTCCCTATCTTGAGTCCTTTACCAACCGTATTGGGGCTGAGGGCAGGGATATCCAGACTGAGGCATTGGTATCTTTGGTGGAGCGGTTACGGCCCCACTTTGAAGCAGTCAATCAGTCGAATTTAGGGCCTATTACCCAGTTCGAGGTAACCACCCTATTGGCTTTAGCCTACTATCAGGAGTTGGGGCTTGATTTTGTCGTCTGGGAAGTAGGTCTTGGTGGCCGTTTAGATGCCACCAACGTGGTAACTCCGCTTATTAGCGTGATCACCAATGTTGGTTATGACCACACTGAAGTCTTAGGAGAGACGCTGGGGCAAATTGCTGCCGAAAAAGCGGGCATAATCAAGCCAAAAATACCGGTAGTGACCGCAGTTCAGCGAGAGGAACCGTTAACTGTCATCGAGGAAACTGCAGCCAATTTGCAGGCTCCGCTATACCGCTTAGGCCATGAGTTCACCTATAATCGCAATTGGTTTACGCTCGACGAACAGAGCTTAGATTACAGCGACGCCCATTTGCAGTTAGCTGATCTGCGTTTGCGGTTAATGGGTGCCCATCAATGTCAGAATGCGGCTACGGCTTTGGCGGTTATAAGTCAACTACGACAAAATGGCTATGCCATCACTGAGCAAGCTTGTAGAGAGGGCCTAGCTACTACTCGCTGGCCTGGTCGACTGGAAGTGATGAGGAAACAGCCACTTGTTTTGGTGGATGGAGCCCATAACCCCCATGGAACCTTGGCACTGCAACAAGCTTTGCAAGAGTACTTTCCAGAGCAGAAAATCTCAATGGTGNNACGCCTCACGGGTGATTTTTGCAGCTCCCAACTACGGCCGGGCCACAGATCCCCAGGTGCTCTTGCGAGAAGCGGCCGAGTACCAAATTCCCGCTACCACGGCTGCTAACGTGGCCGCAGCCATTGAGCAGGCCATGGCCGAATTGGCCGACAATGAAGTGCTGCTAATCGCCGGTTCGCTGTATACGGTATCAGAGGCGAGAGAATATCTTAAGCAGTAAGGTCTGAATACAAGGCATTCCTCTAGGTACCCAATGGGGAATGCCTCTTTTTATTGCCTAACTAGCCTTGCAGGAAGCTGCAGGGATTCGGCGGGTTGACAGCGAAGTTAGGTTAGACAGGATGGAGGTAGATGAAATATGCGTTCACGTAAACGGTCTAAGAAGAGAACTTTCCCATGGCGACAACTAGGTGTTCTAGTTCTAGTTGGCGCCTTGGCTATCATATGCGGCTGGATGATCAATACCTTGCTATTACAGGGCTACCTATGGGCTCCTGGCGAACCGGGGGATGGAGCGCTAATTGGCAATCAACCGGACCCCACTCCTAATGAGTCAGAACCTAACAACGAGCAAGAACCGTCCGCCCCTGTGACTACGCAGGTTGAACTGCGCTCTGTAAGGTTCTACTTAACGCAAGTAGGTGCTGTGGGCACAGAAGCGGGGGCTAATAGCCTGATTAGCACTTTACAGGAGCAAGGCACTGCCGGCGCCTATCACTATGATGGTGAACTTTACCGAGTCTTTGCCGGCATCTTCGCGGAACGGGCGGCAGCCGATGGCCTATCCATACTGTTGAAATCAATGCAGATCGATGCCTTTGTTAAGGAAATGGCCTGGCCTACCTGTAAAGGCGAGCTCACAGGGGAAGCGGGGGCCTATTTTGAAGTAGTTAAGCCAGCCATTGCGGAAATGGAAGAGACCTTTTCTCTACTGCTCAGTGCGCAGGGCTTGGATCGTAACCAGATCATCACCTTGCAGTCATCGATACAAGAGGCTCAAACTACTTTAGCTCAGGCTCGTCCCGCTGCTGATTTTAACCAACTACATAGTAAGCTGGTGGCCGCCAGCGACAAGTTAAAGGCCGCCTTGGATGGGGCAAGGCAATTTGTTGAAACGGCTAATGATCATAGTCGGCTCCTCAGTGAAAGCCGCTTGATAGAATTTGCCGAGCTCTATCAGCAGTTTGCTAGTGCTATACGAAATCTGTTGAGTTGATGCATCAACCGGGGGAAGAGGTGGTTTCTTGCGGTTACGAGATATTGCACGCCTATTAAAGGCTGAAGTCTTAGGAGGCCACTTGCGATTAGACATGGAAATTAGTCAGGCCTTGGGATCCGACATAATGAGTAGTGTACTCTCCACACCGTGCGGAGACAATGCGGTGCTGCTAACCGGATTGACCAACCTGCAGGTAGTGCGTACTGCCGAGATGGTAGACGTAAAGGCCATTATCTTTGTGAAGGGGAGATGCCCCCGCTCGGAAGCTATTCGTTTGGCGCGAGAACTGGATTTGCCCGTCTTGTTAACGAACTACAGTTTAGCTGAAACCTGTGCCCTTCTTAGCGAAGCAGGCATACAGGTGTAGGAGGGGAGTTAGTGGGTTTGAGGCCATTACTCGAAATGCGTTTCCCCGTGCAGGGCAACGACTTTATGCAGGCCGGTGACGCATCAAGCAAGATCAAACGGGCGCTGCAACAGATAGGTATGGAATCTAGTCTGGTGCGCCGAGCGGCAATTGCGTCTTATGAAGCCGAAATGAATATAGTTATCCATGCACATCATGGGGAGCTAATCCTTACCATCTGGCCTAACTTAATTCAAATTGTGGCCGCTGATGTGGGTCCCGGCATCAGCGACATCGACCTGGCTATGCAGGTAGGCTATTCTACCGCCCCGGAAAGCGTCCGTCAGATGGGTTTCGGGGCGGGCATGGGATTGCCTAACATGCAGAAATGCGCCGATGAGATGCAGGTGGAAACAAAGGTAGGGGAAGGGACTCGTATCGTGGTTAAGATTAACCTCTAGTGGGAGGTTTGGCTATGGCACCCTTTTTTCACTCCGTGCGCCTAGATGCGGATAAGTGTAAAGGCTGTACCAACTGTATTAAGCATTGCCCCACCGAGGCTATACGAGTGCGCGATGGCAAAGCATATATTCTGGAAGACCGTTGTGTGGACTGTGGGGCTTGCATTCGTGTTTGCCCCAATCATGCGAAGATAGTCCATACCGATTCTTTGTCGCGATGTACTGATTTCGCCTACAACGTGGCTCTTCCAGCTCCTGCACTCTTTGGCCAGTTTGCCGGTCTGTCCGAGCCCGGCGGTGTTCTCGATGCCCTTTTGGACCTAGGCTTTGATGAGGTTTTTGAGGTGCCTTTAGCTGCCGACTTGGTGTCCCAGGCCATGAGCCGGTTTGTGACGCGTCGAGGAGCGGGGCCATGGATTTCCGCCACTTGCCCTGCCGTTGTTCGACTAATCCAAGTCCGTTTTCCCGAGCTAATACCCAATTTAATCACGGTAGAATCACCAATGGAGGTAGCAGGTGTAATAGCCAGGCAGAAGGCTATCCGCCTCACCGGTTTGCCGTCACATAGAATTGGCGTGTGGTTTATCACTCCTTGCCCTGCGAAGGTTACGGCCATTCATCAGCCCGAGGCTTTGACCGCTTCCAGTGTCACCGGGGCTATTGCCATCTCTCAGATCTATGGAGACATTCTTAAGTTATTACCAGGGACAGGGGCAGAGAAACGCAAACTGAAGGCTAGTGGCCTTGGGCTAGGATGGGGAAGAGCCGGTGGTGAGAACGTCGCTTTGGGTATTGACAACCATCTAGCCGTCGACGGTATCCATAATGTAATTGCTTTGCTAGAGGAACTGGAGATGGGACGGCTGCAGGATATCCATTTCTTAGAGTGTCAGGCCTGCACCGGCGGTTGTGTCGGCGGGGCCCTGACAGTAGAAAACCCCTTTATTGCCCGGGTGAGGCTGCGTAAACTAGCAGGCCAGTTACCCCAGGAGACTAATATTAGTTTAGCCGCCGTGGAGGGGGAGTGGGGAGATGTCTTTTCAATTAAAGATGAGATCGTTCCCCGTCCCATGACCCCACTAGCTACGGATATGTATTCGGCCATTGCTAAAATGGAGCGTTTGGAAACCATTGAAAGACGCTTGCCCGGGTTGGATTGTGGCGCCTGTGGCGCTCCCAACTGTCGGGCGTTGGCTGAGGACATCGTAAGGGGAAGAGCTAGGGAGAAGGATTGTGTAATAAAAATGCGGGAATTATGGCTCTCTCAACCCAGTAAAGAGAAAGCGAAGGAGGCGAAATCATGACGCTAGCCGAGCTGGTGCGCCATCTTGATCTGACCGTACTTACACCGTTGCCGGAAGGCGACGCGGAAATCACTCGGGGGTATGTTTCCGATCTGCTCAGCGATGTTCTCGGGAAAGCTACCGAGGGCGCTCTTTGGGTCACTCTGCAATCCCATCCCAACGTTATAGCTGTGGCTTCGCTGCTAAACCTAGCTGCCGTTATCATTGTAGGGGGTATTATGCCTGATGCGGCCACCCTCGAGCGGGCCCGGGAGGCCTCCGTCTCAGTCTTGTCTACCCGGCTTCCGGCCTTTGAAATTGTGGGCCGTCTATATCAACTAGGTATTCGGGGCCATGAGGACTCATGTGTAGATGGTTAAAGATCGATTTACATATCCATAGTGCCTTATCGCCCTGTGCGTTGCCGGAAATGACTCCAAACAACATAGTTAATATGGCAGAAGTACTCGGTCTAGATGTTATAGCTGTTACCGATCATCACGCGGCCGAAAACGTTTGGCCCGTATATAATCTGGCTCAACGCAAAGGGATTATTTGTATCCCCGGCATTGAGGTGCAGAGCAGAGAAGAGGTGCATCTGCTGTGCTATTTTCCTACGCCAAACCCTTTGCTGGAGTTTGCGGATCACGTTCTATCGTTGTTAGACAGCGAGCTGGTTGCAGCGCCAGCCGTCGGTCAACAGTTGATTTTCGACGAGGAAGATCGGGTAGTAGGAGAAAAAGAATTATATTTACATCAATCAATTCCGCTGTCAATGGAGGAAATTTGGCACTTGGCGGAGAATTATGGAGCATGCTGTTTACCAGCTCATTTAGATAGGCCCGCCTTTGGTTTACTAGGTCAGCTGGGTTTTATTCCTCCAGGGCTGCCGGTAACGACGGTGGAGGCCACTTTGCCACGGGCTCAGGAGTTGGCCCGAAGTGGCAGGTATAATGCAGTAATTACTGCGTCCGATGCCCATTCCTTGGAGCAGATGGTCACTACCGGGCATTCATTGTTGCATCCAAGTTTAAATTCCGTAGATACTATCTGGCACTGGTTGAAAAATCCCGCTAGGCAACTGGTACAAACCTTTAAGTTTGATGTTTAGGGGAAAAATCCCTGGACATAAGGAATAGTCATAAGTAGATGGCTATTTCATCAATAGCCAAATGGCCAAGCACCCCGCAAGGGGAGGTCTTGGCTATTTGCTTGTCTTAACAATGTGAATGATTTCACGTTCACAAAGTATTGGAAGAAATGGAGGCAAGGTTGATGGAGGCGAAAAAGTGTTGTGGTTGCCAGCAGTTGCACGACCCCCGCTATGAACAGCTAGAGCAACTCATTAAACATTACCAGAGCAAGAAGGGGGCCCTAGTTCCTCTGCTACATGAGGCGCAAGAAATATTTGGCTACTTACCGGAGGAGGTGCAACGGCGGGTTGCCGATGGGTTGGGCATACCCTTGAGCGAAGTATATGGGGTTGCCACCTTTTACTCGCTTTTCTCCCTTAAGCCACGGGGCAAACACAAAATTGGCGTCTGTTTAGGCACGGCCTGTTACGTGCGAGGAGCAGGGGCAATTTTGGCTGAGCTGGAGAAGGAGTTGGCTATTAAGGTGAATGATACCACCGCCGATGGGAAGTTCACATTAGAAATTACCCGTTGTATTGGTGCTTGCGGTCTTGCCCCGGTAATGACCGTGGATGAGGATGTTTTCGGGCGGTTGACGCCAGAAAGAATTAAGGAAATTTTGGCTAGATATTAGCGATGCGAGATCTATCCCTGCATGTACTGGATTTAGTGCAGAACTCATTGGCGGCTCAGGCGACAAAAATAGAAATCGCAATTGACGAAGATCTGAAACGCAATCTACTCACCCTTACCGTTCGCGATAACGGAAGAGGCATGTCAAAGGAGCAGTGTGAAGCCGCGCTAGACCCATTTTATACTACTAGGACTACGCGCAAAGTTGGCTTAGGCCTGCCTTTGTTAAAGGCAGCGGCGGATAGGGCGGGCGGGCACCTACTGCTTCAGTCCCAGTTGGGGCAGGGCACTACAGTAACGGCTACTTTTCAACATGACCATCTGGACCGATCCCCTCTAGGCGACATGTCACTAACCTTGATGAGTATCATAGCCCTCAACGAACAATGTCAGTTTGTCTACCGGCATCGCCGGGATGAACGGGAATTTACGATCAGTAGTGCAGAACTAAGACAGGAATTGGCGGGGATACCACTGGATCATCCGCAGATCGCGGCTTGGTTTAGGGAGTATGTGCGGGAGCTTGAAAAAACACTGGAGGTGTAGTGGGTGAAATCGTTAGAAGATCTCAGGAAATTAAGGGATTCGGCACGTCAAATAATGCACCTGAGAGAGGGCGGAGAGAATGTCCAGATTGTTATCGGGATGGGGACCTGTGGTATTGCTGCGGGTGCCCGCGAAACGCTGGCGGTTGTGATGGAGGAACTTAAACGGTTAAACCTGTTTGACGTGATTATCACCCAGACCGGCTGCGCGGGGCTGTGTGATAAGGAACCGCTGGTTGATGTTATTTTACCGGGCCAGCCACGGGTGACTTACGGAAAGGTCGATGAGGAAAGGGCCCGTCGAATAATCGAAGAGCACGTGGTCAACAAGCGTGTTATTGAGAAGTGGGTAGTGGAGAGATAAATAACCAGATTTACCAGCGCTGTTACTGGTAGCAAAACAAGGAGGTATTGGACGTATGGCTTTTTACCGGGCTCAAGTTCTCGTATGCGGCGGCGCCGGATGTATATCATCGGGATGCAAAGCCGTGCAACAAGCCCTGATTGATGAGATTAATAAGGCGGGCATTAGCGAAGAGATCAAAGTAATAGAGACCGGTTGTATCGGTACCTGTGAGCTTGGCCCTGTCTTAGTCGTCTATCCCGATGGCACCTTCTATCAGAAGGTGAAACCGCAGGATGTTCGTACCATAGTGGAAGAACATCTGCTGAAAGGGCGGATTGTTCCCCGCCTGCTTTATCGCGATCCTTTGACGGAGAAAACCATACCTGAGTATACAAAGATAGACTTCTTTGCTGGACAAACACGGGTTGCTCTACGCAATACGGGAGTCATAGATCCCTGTGTTATTGAAGAGTATATCGCCCGTGACGGTTATGCGGCCTTAGGAAAGGCTTTGACAGAAATGAGCCCTGAGCAAGTCGTCGAAGAACTGGTAAAGTCCGGTTTACGGGGCCGGGGCGGGGCGGGCTTTAGCACTGGTCTAAAGTGGCGCTTTACGGCTCAGGCTTCCGGCGATGAAAAGTATGTGGTCTGTAATGCGGACGAAGGTGACCCGGGCGCTTTCATGGATCGCAGCATTCTGGAGGGCGACCCTCACTCCATCATTGAAGCCATGGCCATTGCTGGCTATGCTATTGGTTCATCTCAAGGGTTTATTTACGTTAGAGCAGAATATCCGTTGGCGGTGGCCAATCTGCAGCGGGCCATCGAGCAAGCGCGTCAGTATAACCTCTTAGGCAATGATATTTTCGGCACCGGATTCAATTTTGATGTGGAGATTCGCGTTGGTGCCGGAGCCTTCGTCTGTGGGGAAGAAACAGCTCTGCTAGCATCCATTGAAGGCAATCGGGGGGAGCCCAGACCGAAGCCACCCTATCCCAGCAATGAGGGTCTCTGGAGTAAGCCGACTTTAATCAATAACGTAGAAACACTAGCCAATATCCCTCCTATCATTTTGCAGGGGGCCGACTGGTTCCGTCAAATCGGCACTGAGAAGAGTAAAGGAACTAAAGTCTTTGCGGTGGCTGGCAAGATTAACAATACGGGATTGGTGGAAGTGCCGATGGGTACCACCTTGCGGGAGATTATATATGATGTCTGCGGTGGTATTCCTGGCGGTAAACAGTTCAAAGCTGCACAAACCGGAGGCCCTTCCGGTGGCTGCTTAACTGCAGATCATCTGGACGTTCCTATGGAGTACGATAGCTTGGTTAGCCTAGGCAGCATGATGGGATCTGGTGGGCTTATTATCATGGACGAAGATACCTGTATGGTAGATATCGCCCGCTTCTTCCTTGACTTCACCCAAGACGAATCCTGTGGCAAGTGCACTCCTTGCCGAATCGGAACTAAGCGCATGCTGGAGATCCTTAACCGTCTAACCCGTGGCGATGGTAAAGAGGGCGATATTGAAACCCTAGAAGCCTTAGCCGAAAATATTAAGCAATCTTCCCTCTGCGGATTAGGGCAGTCAGCTCCTAACCCGGTACTGAGTACTCTGCGATATTTCCGGTCGGAATATGAAGCCCATATTAAAGAAAAGAAATGTCCTGCTGGCGCTTGTCAGGCATTAATTGCTTATACCATACAGGCAGAACGCTGCCGTGGGTGTGGCATTTGTGCCCGTGTCTGCCCAGTGGAAGCTGTTTCCGGCCAGCCTAAATCGCCTTATACGATCGATAGCGAAAAGTGTATCAAATGTGGTATTTGTCAAGAGAAATGCCCGTTTGACGCTATCGCTAAACACTAGGGCTAGTAAGGAGAGTGAAACAGAAGGATGATCAAGTTAACCATTGATGGAGTGGCTGTAACTGTTCCCAAAGGAACTAGTGTTTTAGCGGCGGCAAAAGCGGCCGGCATTCGCATTCCAACCCTGTGTTATATGGAAAAATATAATGAAATTGGAGCCTGCCGTCTCTGCTTGGTGGAAGTAAAAGGTATGCGTGGCTTACTGGCTGCGTGCACGTTGCAGGCTAGTGACGGTATGGAGGTTTACACCAACACGCCTAAAGTAAGAGAAGCGCGCCGCACCAACTTAGAGCTGCTCTTATCTAACCATCCACAGGATTGTCTTACTTGTGCTCGCAACGGCCAGTGCGAGTTGCAGACCCTCTCTGAGGAAATGGGGATTCGGCGGCAGCGCTTTGAAGGCGAGAAGATTTCCTTCCCGCAGGACCGCAGCACCCTGTCCATCGTGCGCGACCCTAACAAATGCGTTTTATGTAGGCGCTGTATTGCCGTGTGTAAGCAGGTGCAGGGGGTCGGGGTACTGGGCGCTGTGGAGCGGGGCTTTGATACTATTGTGGCTCCCGAAGCCGATTGCGTCCTACATGACGTGGCCTGCGTATTATGTGGTCAGTGCGTGATGGTGTGCCCCACGGGCGCCCTCACTGAAGTAGACAATACGGAGGAAGCTTTTGCAGCGTTAAGCGATAAGACTAAACATGTAGTAGTGCAGACCGCGCCCGCCGTTAGGGTAGCCATTGGCGAAGAGTTCGGCTATGAGCCTGGTACGATAGTTACAGGGAAAATGGTGACAGCCCTACGTCGGCTAGGTTTCCAAGCGGTTTTTGATACCGACTTCTCTGCCGATCTAACTATCTGGGAAGAGGCTAATGAGTTGGTGGGGCGCCTGACTCAGGGTGGCACTCTACCGATGATAACCTCCTGTAGCCCTGGTTGGATTAAGTTCATCGAGCATTACTACCCAGACCTCTTAGATCATTTATCTACCTGTAAATCGCCACAGCAAATGCTAGGTGCACTAGTCAAAACCTATTATGCGGATAAAATTGGGGTTAACCCGGAAGATATAGTAGTGGTCTCTGTTATGCCCTGTACGGCCAAGAAGTTTGAGCGGGCTCGTCCTGAAATGGTAGGGGGAAGTGGTTTGCCCGATGTGGATATTGTACTCACCACTCGCGAGCTGGCCCGCATGATTAAGATAGCTGGTATCGACCTGGCTCAACTACCGGATTCGGAATTTGACAGCCCTCTAGGTCTATCAACGGGGGCCGGCGTCATCTTTGGTGCCACTGGTGGAGTTATGGAGGCAGCCTTACGGACCGCCTATGAATGGGTAAGTGGAGAAACATTATCCAATATAGAGCTTAAAGAAGTACGCGGCTTGAGCGGAATTAAGGAAGCGGAAGTAAAGCTACCGGGTGTCGAGATCACCTTGAGGGTAGCTGTGGCCCACGGTCTCAGTAATGCTCGTCGGCTGCTAGATAAGATCAAAGAGGGAAAAGCCGAATACCATTTCATTGAAATCATGGCTTGCCCTGGTGGTTGTATCAGCGGTGGTGGTCAACCGCGTCCGGCGGATGTGAACGAATTTGACGCCCTGAGAGAGCAGCGCATAAAAGGAGTTTATCAAGCCGACAGAGAGCTGCCACTGCGCAAATCCCATGAGAATCCGGCTGTAAGAGAACTTTATGATACCTATCTGGGCGAAATCGGAGGGGAGCGGGCCCATCAACTGCTACACACCAACTACACGGTTCGCGGCAAGTATCCCCGTACGATTAGACAACACTAGAATAGCAATGAGTGAGGAGAACAGCAGCTCCCGCGAGCAGCTGTTCTCCTATTTTTCATTAAAATGTTACAATAAGGAACAGGAATTTGACCTTTAACCGGCTACTACTACTTGTGACCGAAACAAAAAAAAGTTACAATAGCATGGTAGACAAGTAGGTGTCTGCTCGGTTAATAACAATCCTATCATCTCAAAGCAGGTTCTAATGGACAGAAGGCGGGCAAATGCTCGCCTTTTGGTATGCATGCAAGTTTGTTACGTTAGTCACAAAACGGACATGAGAGGTGAAGTAAGTGGCTAAAGCAAAAAGCTTTGTGGGGGGAGTGCATCCAGCCTATAACAAGGAGAGAACAGCAAGTCTCCCAATAGCAGATGCGACTGTCCCCAACGAATTAGTTTTCCCTTTGAGCCAGCATATTGGCGCACCTTGCCAGCCACTGGTTAAGGTGGGGGAGAGAGTGTTGAGGGGTCAAAAAATAGCCGATTCGGATGCCCCCGTTTCTGCACCGATTCATTCGTCGGTTTCCGGTCAGGTAATTGCTATTGAAAACCGTCCCCATTGCTCGGGGAAGGAGGTAATGGCAATAGTCATCAGCAATGATGGCCTGGATGAGGAAGTGGAGCCCTTTACAGCGGGCAAGGATATTGAGGACTTGACCGCAGATGAAATCGTGAAGATAGTTCGGGAGGCGGGTATTGTTGGTATGGGGGGAGCAGGATTCCCAACCCATATTAAGCTGGTACCGCCAAAGGGAACCAAAGTAGAGATGGTAATTCTTAACGGAGCAGAATGTGAACCCTACCTAAGCGGTGATAATCGCCTGATGGTGGAACGGCCAGAGCAGGTGATTTTAGGACTGAGATTGTTAATGAAAGCTCTTGGTGTTGACAAGGGCTACATTGGCGTAGAAGAGGACAAATCAGAAGCTATTGCGGCTCTCAAGCAGGCAAGTGCGGCTTTTTCCGGCATTGAGGTGGTTCCGCTGCAGGTAAAATACCCCCAGGGTGCGGAATTAATACTGATGCGATCCATCACCGGGCGAGAATTACCACCTGGAAAATTGCCAGCCGAGATAGGTGTTGTTGTTAATAACGTGGCAACAGCAGCTGCTGTGGCTGAGGCCGTTACCAGGGGAAAACCCTTGATGGAAAGGATAGTAACCGTATCTGGCTCTATGGTGGAGCGCCCTCAGAATTTGAAAGTGCGCTTGGGGACACCGTTTAGTGTTTTGCTCGACCAGTGCGGATTGAAAGGTCAACCCGGGAAAGTGATCCAGGGAGGTCCCATGATGGGCGTTACTGTGGCTAGCCTGGAGGTTCCGGTTACTAAGGTTGCTGCTGGTCTGTTGGCTCTGTCGCCGCAGGAAGCAGCGCCATTGGGAAAGGGCCCCTGCATTCGCTGCTCCCGCTGTGTTGATGTCTGCCCTATGCGCCTGCAGCCAGTTTTCATAGCCCAGTTCGCTGAACGGGGTATGCTTGAGCAGGCGGAGGCCCACCATGCCCTCGATTGTCGAGAATGTGGCTGCTGCTCATATATTTGTCCAGCCAGAAGGCCACTAGTGCAAAATATACGTTTGGCTAAGAGTGCTATATTAGCCAAGCGGCGTAGGTAGGGGGGAGAGAAATGGAACAAAGCAAGTTACGGATGTCGTCATCTCCTCACCAGCACGCCCGTGAGAATACTAGTAGGATCATGCTCGAGGTCTTGATGGCGTTGGCGCCGGCTGCGACGCTAGCCGTCTTCTTTTTTGGGCTCCGGGCATTGGGGGTTATGCTGGTTGCGATGGGGACAGCTGTGGCTACAGAGGCATTGCTGCAAAAGATGAGTGGTCGGCCCATCACTATCCGTGACTTTAGTGCTGCTGTGACCGGCTTGCTCCTTGCTTTTAGCGTGCCTGCCGGTTTGCCTCTTTGGATAGTAGTAATAGGGGCTGTTGTTGCTATTGCTATTGGCAAACAAGTATTTGGTGGACTAGGTAATAATCCATTTAACCCAGCACTAGTGGGGCGTGCCGTTTTGTTGGCTTCTTGGCCGGCCCAGATGACTTCTTGGGTGGCACCTTTCACCTTCCTGACGGCTGCAACTCCCCTGGGGGGCGGTGCCAAGCCGGTCTACAGCTCCCTATTCTTAGGGGCAGTACCAGGTAGTTTGGGCGAAACATCGGCCTTGGCCTTAATAGTAGGCGGGTTATATCTCATTTGGCGCGGTATTATTGACTGGCGTATTCCCGCCGGCTTTATCGGCACTGTAGCAGTTTTCACCTTCGTTTTCGGTGGCGACCCTCTATTTCATGTGTTAGCCGGTAGTCTATTGTTAGGAGCCTTCTTCATGGCCACCGACATGGTTACTTCACCCATGACTGGGCGTGGGCGGCTAATTATGGGTATCGGCTGTGGCCTGATTACCAGCGTTATTCGCTTATGGGGCGGTTATCCAGAAGGCGTAACCTATGCCATTCTAATTATGAATGCACTTACTCCACTGATTGATCGCTATGTACGGCCGGTGAGATTTGGGAGAGCCACAAAATGAAGCGACTGCTAAGTCAAGGAGGTGCCACTGGTGAATTTCATTAAGGAATTCGGTAAGGGGTTAGTTAAGGAAAACCCGACCTTCGGCCTATTGTTGGGCATGTGCCCCACGTTAGCCGTAACTACAGCCGCCGTCAATGGCTTAGGTATGGGTTTGGCTACCGCAGCTGTCTTAACTGCTTCTAACCTGCTAATTTCCCTAATCCGCAACGTTGTTCCTAACAAAATTCGTATTCCCATATATGTGGTTGTAATTGCCACCTTTGTTACCATCGTGGACATGGTGATGGCAGCCTTTGTGCCAGACCTGCATAAAGTTCTGGGCTTATTTATTCCTCTAATCGTTGTTAACTGTATTATTCTACAACGGGCTGAGGCTTTTGCCTCCCAGAACGGCATTTTGGACTCTATCGCCGACGGTTTAGGTATGGGATTGGGCTTTACAGGAGCCTTGACTATCCTGGGCGGGATTCGGGAGATTCTAGGAGCTGGTAGTCTTTTTGGCGTGTCATTGTTTGGCCCAAGTTTTCAGCCCATGTTAATCATGATCTTGGCTCCGGGGGCCTTTATGACCCTGGGCTTGCTTATCGCTCTACTCAACTATCTGCGTAGTCGGCGTACCGTGTAAAGGGGGGCAATGGTTATGGAATCTAATTTGCTCATCATCTTTGTTGGCGCCATTTTAATTAATAACTTTGTGCTCTCTCGTTTTCTCGGCATCTGCCCCTTCTTGGGAGTCTCTAAGAAAGTGGAAACAGCTGTCGGCATGGGCTTAGCCGTTACTTTTGTTATGACTGTATCTTCCGCTGTTACTTGGGTAGTCCAGACCTATGTACTGGAGCGATATGGCTTGATGTACTTGCAGACGATAGCTTTTATACTCATTATCGCTGCCTTAGTACAGTTTGTGGAAATGGTTATTCAAAAATCGAGCCCGACTCTCTATCAGGCGCTAGGAGTTTACTTACCGCTGATTACTACCAATTGCGCCGTATTAGGTGTTACTATTCTTAACATCGATAGCAAATATAACTTACTTCAATCCATGGTACACGGCTGTGCGGCCGCTCTAGGCTTTACGCTAGCTATTGTTATTTTCGCCGGTATCCGCGAACGTTTAGCTTTAGCTGATATCCCTAAGCCCTTCCAGGGTTTCCCGATAGCGTTAATTACAGCCAGTTTGCTCTCAATTGCATTCCTTGGGTTCCAAGGCTTGCTTTAGGCTGGAGGTGATAGTGTGAATCAGATTGTTACAGCTATTGGTATCCTAGGTGGCTTTGGTATCCTGTTTGGTGCCCTTCTAGCCTACGCTGCCAAGAAGTTTGCAGTGAAAGCTGATCCGCGGGTTGAAGAGCTACTCGGCGTGCTGCCTGGTGCCAACTGTGGCGCCTGTGGCTATCCCGGCTGTAGCGCTTATGCGGATGCCATCGTTCAAGGTGCCCCTACTAACCTTTGCCCGGTTGGTGGCGCTAGCGTAGCTGCTCAGGTAGCAGCTATTATGGGTGTATCAGCTGATACCATGGAGCGTCAGGTGGCAACCGTCTATTGCCGTGGCGGGAAGTCCGAATGTGGTACCCGCTTTCAATATGATGGGGTACCTACTTGTCAGGCTGCTCAGGCCGTCGGTGGCGGCGATAAGCTCTGCAGCTATGGTTGTTTAGGTTATGGCGATTGTTTCCGCGCTTGTGCCTTCGATGCTATTCATATGGATGACAATGGACTCCCAGTGATAGACGAGGATAAGTGCACCGGCTGCAAGCAGTGTGTGCTGGCATGTCCTCGGAATATTATAGAGATGCGTCCTGCCAGCGCTCTGGTGCAGGTGCGTTGCCTATCTGAGGCTAAAGGTAAAGAGGTACGGGCTATCTGTAGTGCCGGTTGTATTGGTTGTGGATTATGCGAGAAGGCCTGCCCCTTCGATGCTATTCATGTCAACAACAATCTGGCTAGTATCGATTACAGTAAGTGCCGCAACTGTGGGCTCTGCGTTCCCAAGTGTCCAACCAAGGTTATAGTTGAACAGCTGGAGGCAAGGCCTAAGGCGGTCATTGGCGATGACTGCATCGGCTGCACCATATGCAAGAAGGCTTGCCCGGTGGGTGCCATTTCCGGCGAACTGAAGGCAAAACACGTTGTGGATCAGGACAAATGCGTAAGTTGTGAGCTCTGCGTAGAGAAATGTCCTAAGAAGACCATTACCATGCAATAAACTGCGAATATATGGCCGCTCCCTTGGGGGCGGCTTTTCTATTGTGTTGCGCCTAATCCGAGTAGCTGTGTTAGAATATAAGATGAGTACCTTATTGAAAAAGGGGAGGTCACCATGCGCCGAGGAAAAAGTGGCTGGTTACTAGTGTTTTTTCTAATCTTGGGTTCCTTCTTTGGTAGCTTGCTTGGACAAGCTTTAGGAGGTATTGCTCCTTGGCTGAACATCGCAAGCCAAGCTTATGGTATAAATCCCCCCCTTGTTCTTAGCCTGGACATGTTTACTTTAACTTTTGGTTTTTCTGTGCGTCTGACGGTGGCAGGGGTACTGGGCCTTATCCTAGCCTTCCTGTTGTATAAACGGCTATGAGAGAGCTCATCTTGGCTTCAGCCTCACCACGAAGAAGCGAACTGTTGCGGCAAATTGGCTGGCAACACCAAGTTAGGCCTAGCAATTTCAGGGAAGCGACTGCTGCCACTGACCCGCAATCCTTTGTATTATATAATGCCTTAGGGAAGGCTAGGGAAGTAGCCGAGCATTATACCTCGGGTATTATATTGGGAGCTGACACCGTCGTTGTACACGCGGGGGCACTAATGGGTAAACCCAAGGGGAAGGCGGAAGCCGCTGATATGTTGCGCGCCCTCTCCGATGATTGGCACGATGTGTTTACAGCAGTCGCCCTGATCGATTGTGCCAGCGGCCGCGAAGTGAGCGATGTAGTGCGTACGCGGGTGCACATGAGAACAATTACGCCTGTCGAGTTGGATTGGTATTTGAGTACAGATGAACCCTATGATAAGGCAGGGGCCTATGGGATACAGGGGCGAGCTGCTATATTTGTTGACCAGATAGATGGCTGCTACTTTAATGTTGTTGGACTACCGCTTAGCAAGTTGGCTGAACTGAGGCAGCAGTTGGAAGCTGTCGGGTGCTAGGCATAAATTCATTTGCCCCCATTAGAAGTGGAGGAATGGAGGTAATTGGATGCCGAAACCACTGCTGATCAAAGAAATGGCGGAGCAGGAGAGGCCAAGAGAGCGTATGCTGCGGCTGGGGCCGAAGGCCTTGAGTAATGCCGAACTGTTGGCGATAATCTTGGGTACAGGAGTGCGAGGTGAGTCGGCATTGCATTTAGCCGACCGTTTGCTTACTCGTTTTGGAGACGTGCGCGGCTTACTAGAGTTATCCACCGATGAGCTACAGAAGGAGCCGGGGATTGGCATCGCTAAGGCCTGCCAGCTGGCGGCTATCTCTGAATTTGCGGTGCGTATTGCGGAAAGTCGTTTGCCAGGAACCGTCATTCGCCAACCGAGAGACCTGGCTGTCTTACTGATGCCCTATTTTCAGCAGCTGACCCAAGAAGAGTTCGTAGTGGTGTTATTGGACACCAAGAACAAAGTTATATCGAGACAAACTGTTTTTCGCGGTAGTCTTAATGCATCTATAGTGCATCCGCGAGAGGTATTTAAGTATGCCATTAGGCATAGTGCAGCGGCCGTGTTAGTGGCCCATAATCACCCCAGTGGAGATCCCACCCCTAGCCGGGAAGATATCGATGTCACCCGTCGTTTGGTGGAAGCAGGTAAGATTGTTGGGATTGAGGTTTTAGATCATGTGGTTTTTGGTGATGGTAAAACTGTAAGCATGAAAGAGAAGGGTATAGTCTAGTCGCAGGAGGGCAAGCAGAAATGGCAAACATTTTTCAGAAGGCGTTTTCCAAGGACTTAGGTATCGACCTGGGGACTGCCAATTCTTTAGTTTACGTCAAAGGTAAAGGTATTGTTCTTAATGAGCCGTCGGTGGTGGCAATCAAACGAGATTCGGGAGAAGTTCTTGAGGTGGGGGAAGCGGCGAAGCGTATGGTTGGTCGAACCCCGGGCAACATTATTGCCATTCGTCCTCTCAAGGACGGTGTGATCGCCGATTTTGACACCACGCAGAAGATGTTGCATAAGTTTATCTCTACTGCCATCAAGGGGCGTCCCTTTGTGTCTCCTTTAGTGGTGGTATGTGTTCCTTCCGGGGTAACCGAAGTAGAAAAACGAGCCGTGTATGACGCTACAAAGTCGGCTGGTGCCCGCGATGCCATTATTGTAGAAGAGCCCATGGCGGCTGCTATTGGTGCGGGTTTACCTGTGGAGGAACCCACCGGCAATATGATCGTTGACATCGGTGGTGGCACGACCGAGGTAGCCATCATATCGTTGGGTGGCATAGTTACACATCGGTCTATCCGCGTTGGTGGCGATGAAATCGATGAAGCAATTATGGCCTATATCAAACGCCACTATAATCTGATGATTGGTGAGCGTACGGCAGAAGAGACAAAGAAGAGCATTGGCTCGGCGTACATTATGGAAGAAGAACAAACCCTCGATGTGCGTGGGCGTGACCTAGTCACCGGGTTGCCGAAAACCNNAATATAGAAAGTAAAAAGAAAGAAGGGCGATAAGGTGCTGTCCTTCTGGAGAAGAAACCGGGGATTTGTCGTTTTCAGTTTAATATTGGTCATTCTTATAGGACTCGCCAGCCACATAGCAAGCCAGCAGGGAACACCCTCTCGCTTAGAGGGTCTCATTCAGCAGGGTTTGGCTCCCTTTTTTCGGGCGAGTTCTCTTGTAGTGCAACGGATTAATGGGTTTATACGCGATGTACAAGGACTGTTTACTCTCCGCGCCAAAAACTATGAATTGGAAGCGGAGTTGGCGACTCTACGCATGCGTATGAACTTGTTAGTTGAAGCCGAAAGAGAGAATCAACGTCTCCGTCAGTTACTGAAATACCAGGAGGCTAATCCGGCTTTGGATCTTAAGCTGGCCAAGGTTATTAGTATTGGCCAAAACCCCTGGCAGCAGGACGTGATAGTTGACCAGGGTAGTCAGCATGGTGTTAAGGTTAACACCCCCGTCATAACCCATGAAGGCTTTGCGGGCCGGGTGTATGAGGTGCTCCCCACCACTTCCAAGGTTGTGTTGGTGATCGATTCCCGGGGTCCGATAGCTGCCCAAGTGCAGGAAACGCGGGTCAGAGGGACATTGGAAGCGGACCCCAATGTTCCCGGCATGTTGAGAATGATTCGCCTAGCTAGGGATGCGGCTATACAGCCGGGGCACGCGGTTATTACGGCTGGTACGGCAGCCCTCAACCTTCCTAAAGGCATCTTGGTAGGGTATGTGGAGGAAGTTACGCCAACTCCTGACGGCTTGCAGCTGGTGGCCAGCGTGCGTCCAGCAGTTAACTTCGCTTCTCTGGAGGACGTGCTGCTGGTTCTAAATGCGGAGGAGCAATAAATGGTACGACGTCATCTATTCTCCTGCCTCTTGTTCTTGTTGTTTATAATGATGCAAACTACCCTCGTTCCTCGTTTGGGCGGGATTTTAGAACAGGCCGATCTAATACTGGTCTTAACGGTGGCTTATGCCCTAGTAATGGGCCCCAGTGAGGGCGCCGCTGTTGGGTTGGTAACCGGTCTCTTGCGGGGGGTTGTGAGCGGGCCTACCTTGGGTATTTATGCTGTAGCGCTTTATATTATCGGCTATAGTGTGGGGCAGTTTAGTCGCCTGATGTATCGTAAATCCGTATTGGTGCCGTTGGTAGTAGGTATGGTGGCCACCGCCGGCTACTGGCTGTTAATGACCGTCTTAGTAGGTGGGTTTTATGGATTCTGGATAGGCGGGGGCTATTGGCTGGGCCTGCCGTCTTCGATCTTACTAAATGGGGTATTGACAGCCTTTTTGTACGGCCTATTATATAACCGCCAGCAGCGAGAACTGGCAAGGGGGAGGGGATAGGGAGATGGATGAGCTTTTTGAAAAGCGTATTAATTACATGCATCTTGTGGCGTTCTTCCTAGCCTTACTACTAATTGGCCGTTTGTTTTATGTGCAGCTGGTGAAAGGTGATTATTACCTGGCACGGGCTGAGCTTAACAGTAGCAGGCAGGTAGTGATTGACGCTCCTCGGGGCGATATTCTTACTTCCGACGGAGTAACCATAGTTTCCAGTCGGCCGGCCTATGTAGTTTCCTATTTGGTGCCAGCTGCGCAAGAACAGAGGGAGCAGGTTATACCCATTTTGGCCGAAGTGTTAGCCGAGTATGGGGTAACGGAAGAGACCATATATCAAGCCATCGAACGCAATAGAGGTTTCAGTTATCGTCCCATCCGGTTGGCGGTAGATGTGGCGGAGGAAACCGTGCTGCAGATTGATGAAAAGCGGATGGAGTTGCCGGGAGTCATCGTAGAGCGCCAGGCGGTTCGCGATTATCGCTACGGTAATATGGCCAGTTACTTGATTGGTGGATTGGGTGCCATTACCGAGAATAAGGAGAAGGAGTACCTGGCAGCCGGCTATCGCAGAGATGCTACTGTGGGTATTTTTGGGTTGGAAAATGCCTTTGAAAATGTGGAACCGGAACTAAGCCTACGGGGGCAGGACGGCTATCGCTTGGTGGAGGTCGATAGCTGGGGCCGACTAATCGCCGCCGTAGGCGAGACGCCTCCGGTTGCTGGCAACTCAATGGTATTAACAATAGATTACGAACTACAGGCAGTTGCCGAGCAAGCTTTGGCCGATATAGTGGAGCGCTTAAATGACAAGGACGCCCGCTATAAGCAAAAACCCAGTAAGGGCGCGGCCGTAGTGCTCAATGTTAAGACCGGAGCTATTCTGGCTTGGGCCTCATACCCCAACTTTGATCCGGGTAGATGGGCTAAGACTCCCGAGCTGTGGACGGGCAATATACCTCTCAATGCCTACCCGGTAGGCTCTACCATCAAGCCCTTGGTCTCCTTGCTAGCACTCACCGACGATATTGCCGACCCCAACGAAAAGTTCTATTGTCCCGGCTACTTGCAGGTGGGCGCCACCCGCAAGCACTGCGCGAACCGAACTGGCCATGGGCACCTTAATCTAGAAGAAGGAATTAAGGTATCCTGCAATGTGGTCTATTACACCATTGCTCAGCGATTAGTTACGAAATATGGTCGGGCCCAGGCTATGGACAAGATAGGGGACATGGTGAAGTTGATGCAGTTTGGTGCGGAGATTCCGCTGAGCTTTGCCCCTGGCTATTTGCGGGCCCCAGGCATCATACCTACCAGTGAGAATTTCCGTCGCATCTATAACTACACGCCTTACCCGGGGGAAGTATGGGATGTGGCAATTGGTCAGGGAATAATGGAGTTTACTCCTTTACAGATGGCGACCTACGCATCCCTATTGGCTAACGGTGGTTATCATTATCAGCCCTATCTAGTAGAGCAGATTAGGGATCCGTCAGGTGAAGTGAGCTTCCAAGCCGAGCCAGAGTTGCTAGCTAAGGTGGACTTAGAGCCGGAGGCTCTAGAAATTGTGAGAAAGGGTATGCATGAGGTAACCCTGCCAGCTCGGCCAGGGGGCCCGGGTGCCGGTTCTGCCTATTATCTGTTCACCTATGACCCTGTAATGCGAGACGGGCAGAAGGTGGAAGTAGCGGCTAAGACCGGGTCGGCAGAAGTGGGTCCAGGCATCTCGCCTCACAGCTGGTTTGTTGGCTATGCTCCCTTTGAAGATCCGGAGATCGCTATAGCGGTTTTCGTGGAGCACGGGCGTTGGGGAGCCACCGCCGGCGTGCCCGTTGCTCATGCCATTATTAAGACCTATTTCGATGAAACCACCTTTGTGCCGGGAGAAAAGGTATTGCCGTAGAGCAGCCAATCTGAAGTCAGTGGCCTTCCCGCATCAGGCAGATGCTGGAGGGCCATTTTTTGCCCTTTTTGTCGAGAAAAGAAGGAACTGGTCATTTTAGAGCGAAAGAAACAGTGAATAAGGATTCTATTGGAGGGGCTAAAGTTGCCAGAAGAAGCTGTATTGTTCAGAGGGACGCGGGAGGGTATACATATTTACCTAAACGATGAAGTTGAGTTTCCCAGGGTCATTAGTTCGCTGGAACAGCGTTTGGCCACTAGTCGCAACTTTTTCCAAGGGGCCCGAATAGTCATAAATACCGGTCGACGCACTCTCTCAGCCGATCAAATGGCAACTGTTTCCAGTATTCTAAATAAATACGAGGGAGTGCAGTTAGTNNATCATTGAGAAGCCGGTCCGCTCGGGTCAGCAATTGTATCATCCGGGCCATATCATCATAATTGGCGATGTTAACCCTGGAGCAGAAATAGTAGCCGAAGGCAACATTGTGGTTATTGGGGCCCTACGGGGTACGGCTCATGCCGGTTATGCCGGAAATAGATCAGCCTTTGTGGTTGCTAACCTGATGGTGCCTTCACAGGTCAGTATCGCTGGTGTTTTGGCCCGACGACCCGATGGAGAAACAGTGGAGGCCAAATTGGAGCCAGAAATAGCCCGTTTGAAGGACGACCAGATAATTATTGAGCCCTGCCATCGTGCCATTTACGAATAGATGTGGAAAGTGAGGGAGAAGCGAATATGGGCAAGGCAATAGTCATAACTTCCGGAAAAGGCGGCGTAGGGAAAACCACCACTACTGCCAATATTGGAGCCGCATTAGCCGCTCTAGGAAAACAGGTTGCCCTTGTGGACGCGGATATCGGTCTGCGTAACCTAGATCTGTTCATGGGGCTTGAGAACCGGGTGGTCTATCACCTAGTTGATGTGGTCGAAGGTCGGGCCAACTGGAAGAAAGCCATTATTAGGGACAAACGTTTTGACAATCTCGTACTTTTGCCTTCGGCTCAGGTGAGAGATAAGGACTCGGTCACCCCTGAGCAAATGAAGCACCTGGTTGAAGAGTTAAAACAAGAGTTTGATTTTGTGCTTCTCGATTGCCCGGCTGGTATCGAGCGAGGTTTTAGAAATGCTATTGCTGGGGCTGACCAAGCTATTGTGGTGGTTAACCCCGAAGTTTCTTCGGTGCGAGACGCGGACCGCGTGATAGGGTTGCTAGAGGCAGAAGGAGTTAACGATATTAAGTTGGTCGTCAATCGGTTGAAACCGAATATGGTAAAGCGGGGCGAAATGTTGGCCATTAAGGACATAATTGATCTTTTGGCCATCAAATTGGTCGGTGTGGTGCCTGAGGATGAGGGGATAGTCGTTTCTTCCAACCGGGGCGAACCGATTGCCCTCAGTCAGTCGGCTAAGGCGGGCCTAGCCTTTCAGAACATTAGCCGACGCCTACTGGGAGAAGAGGTGCCTTTTGTAGAATGGCATGATGACGATACCTTCTTCGGTAGGCTAAAAAAGCTTTTCGGGATTGAATAAGGAGGCTGCCTATGTTTGACCTTAGACGTCTTTGGGGAGGGAGACGGGGAAGTAAAGAGCAGGCAAAAGAGAGGTTGCAGCTAATACTGATCCACGATCGCTCGAGCTTGTCCCCAGAGCTCTTGGACTTGATTAAGCAGCGCATCCTCACTGTACTGAACGAATTTGTAGAGATTGACGAGCATGGTCTGGCTATTGATTTAGAGCAGACCGACGACGCTTCAGCATTGATCACTAATATCCCAATTAAAGCCGTTAGGCGTAATGTGCGAGTTTAAGGTGAGAAGCCAGCCTTCTCGCCTTTTCCTTTCTACCTCTATAAAGTCCACCAGGCACTATGGTAAACTATATAGGAGTGGAGAGGGGGGAGAAGGGTGCGCTTTGATCGCAAATTGCTGAAAAACCTAGACTGGCAATTGTGGCTGACGATGCTTATGATTTCTGCCATTGGCGTCGTTGTTTTATTTAGCGCCAGCGAATACCATATGAAAAGGCAATTGATCTGGGTTTTACTGGGTAACGCCTTTATTGCCGTTTCTCTCTATTTTGATTACCGATTATTGGAGAAGCTAGTTAAACCCATCTATTTTCTTAATCTAGCTTTGTTATTGGCCGTTTTGATTTTTGGGCTAGAGGGCGGCGGAGCTCAACGTTGGGTATCCATCGGCGGTTTTCAATTGCAGCCATCGGAATTCGCCAAGGTGTTTATCATCATAGTTTTCGCCCATTACCTAGAGCAGAATAGTAAAATAACTAATTGGAAGGACTTGGCCAAGGCCGGCCTGGTCGTAGCCATACCCATGGTACTCATCTTGGTTCAGCCAGACCTAGGGACTACACTGGTTTTTGTAGCAATCTTCGGTGGTATGCTCTATGGGGTAGGTACTGAACTGCGATTCCTAGCCGGTCTAGTAGGGATGGGGGTTCTATCAATGCCCTTTATGTGGAAATTTGCTATGAAAGATTATCAACGGATGCGGTTGTTGGTCTTTCTAAACCCGGAGGCTCCCCAGTATAGGAGTGTGGGCGGCTACCAGGTGACCCAATCCCTCATTGCCGTCGGCTCGGGGCGTTTCCTTGGCCGGGGCTTTCTGCAGGGCACCCAAGGTGCTCGCCATTTCTTACCCGCCCAGCATACCGATTTTATCTTCTCCGTGCTGGCAGAAGAGTTTGGGTTTTTAGGTGCCCTGGTATTGATTAGTCTGTTCGTGTACATGATGTACCGTATGTTAAATATAGCTTTGAATGCAAAAGACCTGTTTGGCAGCATGATGGTAATCGGCGTATTTGCTCTTACTCTGTTTCAGCTGTTTATCAACATTGGCATGACGGTGTCCATTATGCCGATTACCGGTATCCCTTTGCCCCTCTTAACCTCTGGTGGTAGTGCTTATTTATCCTACTGCTTGGCTATAGCCTTGGTCTTAAATGTAGGGATGAGGAGGCAGAAGATATTGTTCTAGGTATATCCCTCTAAACTCGTCCATATATATGGAGTAGAAACGAGTTAGAGAGGGTGGCAGCGATGCCTTTTTGGTCAGATAAGCGAATAGGTCGCACTCGAATACCTACCCGCCGAACGGCGCCCTATCGGCGTCAATTTATGCGGGACCAGCAGTCGGTCAACTCAACCGTTCGACGCTGGTTCTTCTGCGCTTTAGTAATGCTGGCCGTAACCGCCCTAAACTTCTTACCTTTCCAGTGGGCGGCCACCTGCAAAACCTATTTGAGCTATTGCTTCCAGCCGGGGGCAGCAGTCGGAACGGCATGGGCTACTTGGGCCGACTGGCAGTCGGATGATAGCATGTTGGTGACCGTGTGGCAGCGCATAATAGGTGGAGAGGCCGATGAAGAGTTTGTTTATCCCTGCACAGGCCAAATCATCTCGTCTTACGCTTGGCGTCACCATCCGGTTACCGGTCTAGTGGAGATGCACTATGGCATTGATATTCAAGGCATCGAGGGAACGGCCGTGCTGGCTGCCGCCTCGGGGGTAGTCAGAGAAGTGGCAGAGGAGCAGGTGTTAGGTCTGTATGTGGCCATTGACCATGGAGACGGCCTTGTTACCCGTTATGCCCATCTGTCAGAAGCCGTAGTGGAACCCGGAGCCCAAGTGGCAAAGGGGCAGGAGATTGGTAAGATGGGTAGTTCTGGTTTGACGAATGACACCCATCTACACTTCGAAGTCATCGTTGATGGTCAGCCCGTCGACCCACTGTCGATTTTACCCCGCTAGGAAGAGGAAACCGATGTATTTAGGACGGGTTTGGGGAGTGAACCTACGGGTTCACTATCTTTTTTTGTTGCCGCTTTTGCTTTGGGTTGCTACTGGCCATCTCTTGTCCGGAACTATCTCCTTTCTATCCGTATTACTGCACGAGTTTGGTCACTTGGTGGTAGCGAAACAGATGGGTTTCACACCTAAGGAGGTACAGTTGTTACCTTTTGGCGGGGTGGCGGGTGTACAAGAGAGTCTAGGGTTAGATCCCCAGGCCGAGATGAGAATTGCACTGGCAGGTCCCTGGACCAGCCTCTTGCTGGTTGGAGCTGGCGTATTGCTGCGACCTCTATTCCCTACCGTGGGTCTATTCGAACACTTTCTGCAAGCGAACATAATTCTCGTTCTCTTTAACCTCTTGCCGGCCTTTCCTTTGGACGGTGGCCGGGTCTATCGGGCCTATCTAGTCGCAGAACAGGGCTTTAGGGCGGGGACAATCAGAGCAGTAAGGGTCAGTCGTTTTTGCAGCGTCCTATTTCTTATTGCTGGTCTAGTTCTTATGCTTTTCAACCCCATCGCCCTAAATTTGCTCATTATAGCCGGTTTTCTCTATTTCAGCGCCTATCGCGTCTTGGCCGACAGCAGTCTACAGTTGCTCGCCTATTTGAGTAGCAAACAGCGGGAACTGGCAAAAGCGGGAACGATGCCAACAGCTGTTCTGGCCGTAGCTAACGACTGTGAGGTGGGGAACCTGCTAGACTATTTTGTTCCCAAGAAATATCATTTGATTTATGTCTTAGGCCCTGCCGGCCATGTGTTAGGGGTAGTAAGTGAAGAGCAGGTATTGCAGGCCATCTTTGATCATGGCCTTAACATGCGCCTGATGCGGTTGCTCAAATAGCTTTTTGCCGCTCAGGCCTTTTTGGTTATAATGTAATGGATAAGTAATGCTAATTTGGCTCATGCCCACGAGGAGGACATATTTTGCAAGACATTTTAGGACTGGTGGAAAAACCAGCAAGATATCTTGGTAATGAATGGAATGCGGTGCATAAAGACCATGCGGGGCGAGTAACCATCGCTTTAGCATTCCCCGATGTATACGAAATCGCCATGTCTCACTTAGGTCTACAGATCCTATATCATGTGGCTAACCAACGGGATGATGCGGTTGCGGAACGGGTTTTTGCTCCTTGGACTGACATGGAGGAGCAAATGCGGCAGCATAACATCCCGCTATTTGCTTTAGAAAGCCAACGTCCGGTGCGTGAATTTGACCTATTGGGCTTCACACTGCAATACGAGATGAGCTATAGCAACGTCATCAACATGCTGGATCTAGCACAAGTTCCTCTGTTGGCGAAGGACAGAGGCGAGGAGCACCCTCTCGTAATGGCCGGAGGGCCCTGTGCATATAACCCGGAACCTTTAGCCGATTTTCTAGATTTTGTAGTTCTGGGTGAGGCGGAGGAGGCATTAGCTGACGTTATTGAAGTTTATGCGGATGCTAAGGCAAAGGGGCTAGACCGACACAACACTCTCCTAGCTTTAAGTCGGGTGCCCGGCGTTTATGTGCCTTCCTTCTACCAGGTACACTATAATGGCGATGGCACCATCGCCAGAGTAGAGCCCTTGGTAGACGTGCCTCCAATTGTTTACAAACGAGTGCTATCGGAGTTGGACCCCAAGTTTTATCCTATAGAGCCGGTGGTTCCCTTCTTGGGCACGGTACACGATCGCCTGATGCTGGAAGTATTTCGCGGCTGCACTCGGGGATGTCGCTTCTGCCAAGCGGGCGTAATTTATCGGCCAGTAAGGGAGCGCAAACGTGAAGACTTGGTGGAATTAGTGCAAGAAGCTCTAAAGGCTACTGGACATAACGAAGTCTCACTAATGTCCCTCAGCACCATGGACTATAGCGATTTGAGCGACCTTCTGGATGACTTGCTAGACCGCTTTTCATGTGACCACATCAAGCTTTCGCTACCTTCTCTACGGGCCGACTCCTTTTCCGTGGAACAGGCCAAGAAGGTGCAACAGAGTCGTCGTGGCGGTCTAACTCTGGCACCGGAAGCCGGTAGCCAACGTTTGCGGGATGTGATTAACAAACAGGTAACAGAGGATGACCTGTTGCGGGCGGTGGCAAGCGCGCAAGCCGAAGGTTGGCAGAGCGTGAAACTGTATTTCATGATTGGCTTGCCCACGGAAACGAACGACGACCTGGAAGGTATTTTTGATTTGGCCAAGAAGGCTGCTTGGGCCCATCGCTACTTAGGGATGCCAGGTAAGCCCCTAAATGTAACGGTGAGTGCCGCTGCTTTTGTGCCGAAGGCTTGGACCCCTTTCCAGTGGGAACCTCAAGACTCCATGTATACACTGGAAGAAAAGCAACGCTTCCTACGCAACCTGTTTTCCAGCGAGCGCCGGCTGAAGCTGAATTATCATGGGGCGGAGCTAAGCTTCTTGGAGGCAATCTTTGCCCGCGGCGATCGACGTTTAGGGGCAGTTTTGCTGTCGGCCCATAGGCAAGGGTGCCGTTTTGACGGCTGGAGCGAACACTTTTCCTTTGCGAAGTGGATGCAAGCCTTTGCCGACGCGGAGCTTGACCCTACTTTCTATGCCAACCGGCAGCGACAGCGGGACGAAATTTTCCCTTGGGATCACCTTTCGCCTGGGGTAGACAAAGATTGGCTCTGGCAGGAGAGGGAGGCTGCGTGGCGGCAGGCCACAACCGTTGATTGCCGACCGGCTCATTGCAGCGTATGCGGCGTTTGTCAGCAACTGCCGACCCAAATTAGACTGGCAAAGGAGTAGCAAGAGTGAAATATTGGTTGCGATATAGTAAAAGTGGGCCAATGCGCTTTGTTGGGCATCTAGATATGTTGCAGACGTGGGAACGTGTTTTACGGCGAGCCCGAGTCCCCTTGGCTTTTTCCCAAGGCTTCTCTCCACGGCCTGTGCTATCTTTAGCCGCTCCCCTTCCAGTAGGTCTGTCTAGCAGTGCCGAGTATTTGGAGTTAGAAACCAGCGAGGAAGTCCCTGATTTAGCGGAACTAGTGGCGATAGCTTTACCACAGGGAATGGAAGCCAGCGGAGCGGCTATAGTTCCACCGGGCGTGAAGGCTCTGATGGGTTTGGTTCGTTATGGGGATTATGTAGTGGAGAACTTCAGTCCTGAGCAGTTGACCCAGTTGGAACAGCAGCTACCCAAATTCTTGGGCGAGGAAGTTGTTTTGCAGGAGGTTAGGCGTAAGGGGGGTACAAGATCGGTTAATATCCGACCGTTAGTGGCTGCTGCCCAGCTAGACGATGGGGTATTAAGATTGCGTTTAGCTTTGGGAAGTGTGGCGAACTTACGAGTGGAAGACTTGTTGACCTATTTTTCGCTGCCCGTGGCGCCGCTTCATATTAATCGCCAGGAAATATATCTGGAGAAGAACAAGGCTTTGGTGACTCCCTTTGAGTACATCTCTCGTTAGTCAGTAGGTAATGAAGAGAGGATTTTTTGATGAGTAAAGAGATAATCGTAAACTGTTTGGGCCGCGAAACCCGGGTTGCCGTAATAGAGAACGGTCAACTGGTGGAAATGTATTTGGAGCGACCTTTAGAACGACGAGTGGTGGGGAACATCTATAAAGGCGTAGTAGAAAATGTGTTACCAGGTATGCAGGCGGCCTTCGTTAATGTGGGTTTGGAACGTAACACTTTTCTCTATGTGGCCGATGCAATTCCCGGACTGGATGAGCAGCCAGTGCATAAACGACGGGCCACAATTCGCGACTTGGTGCACAGTGGCAAGGAGATTTTGGTGCAGGTTACCAAGGAGCCCTTTGGGAATAAGGGGGCTAGGGTGACTAGACAAATCACTTTGCCTGGACGTTACGTGGTTCTGATGCCGATGGTAAACCATGTGGGGGTCTCTCGCCGCATAGTGGACGACGAAGAGCGGGAACGGCTGCGTCAAATTGCCTTGCAGGTAAAGCCAAAGCAGATGGGCGTAATTGTGCGTACCGTTGCCACTGGTTGCACCCCAGAGGAAATAAAACAAGATATCGATTTCTTGGCCAAGCTATGGAACAGTATTCGGCGGCGCAGTAGAAAAGCTAAGGCTCCTGCCCTGATTCATAGGGATCTGGATCTAGTTGGCCGTGTTATTCGTGATCTGTTGGATGAAAGTGTGGATCGCTTGATCGTGGATAGCTTGGAGCAATATCAGGCGGTCTTGGACCTGCTGGATGCTACCGCTCCCGAGTATCGAGAAAGGGTATTCTTCTTTCAACAACAGCGACCTATTTTTGAGACCTTCGGTTTAGAAGTTGAGCTGGACAAGGCTCTTAAGCGGCGGGTCTGGCTAAAAAGTGGCGGCTATCTAGTGATTGACCAAACGGAAGCTCTAACCTCCATCGATGTAAATACGGGCAAGTATGTGGGCAGCACCAACCTCGCCGACACGGTGCTGAAAACCAACTTAGAGGCGGCGGAAGAGATTGCCCACCAGCTACGTTTGCGTAACATAGGGGGCATCATCATCATCGATTTTATTGATATGACTAAGCCCGACCATCAACGGCAGGTGCTCAAGCAGCTGGAGGAAGCCGTTAAGGCTGACAAGACTAAGTCAACCATATTGGGGCTTACCCAGCTGGGGCTGGTAGAAATGACACGGCAGAAGGTGCGACAGGCTCTGGGAGAGGTTTTGCAGAAGCCCTGCCCCTGTTGTGAGGGTACCGGCTACGTACTACATGAAGAGGTTATTGGCAACCGAATCGAAATGGAACTCAAACACTATTTCCGCCACCATCAGGAAGAGGCCGTTTTGCTAGATGTTAACCCCACGGTGGCCGCCGTTTTAATCGGTACCGGTGGTAGCAATTTAGAGCGCTTGGAGGCCGAGACCGGCCGACATATTTACGTGCGGGGCAATTCGGAGCGGGGATTAGAAGATTGGGCCATAGTGCTGGCCGGTAATAGCGATATGGTGGAAAAGGTAGCTTTGCCCGTGGAGGTGGGCGACATATTGTCATTGCGTTTAGAAAGTGTGCATCAGGGCAAATCCAATGACGCTATTGGCCGCAAAGATGGTTTTGTGATTCAGGTAGACCAGGCAGCTAGGTTTGTAGGACAAAAAGTGCTGGTAGAAATTACACGCACCTTTAGGACCTATGCAAAGGGGCGCTTATCAGGAGATTTTATTGACGCCGGTAACTAGCTGTGGTAGTATTGAAACTTGGAAGTAGTGTTAGCTTGGCCCTAGCACTACTGAAACCGCTCGAAACGGGTTATAAGGCAAGCTAAACTTGCACCTAGTATTCGGCGAGTAATCTAAGGAGGTGGCGCAATGTACGCCATTATTGAAACAGGTGGCAAACAACTCAAGGTTGAACAAGGACAAGTAGTCAGAGTAGAGAAATTACCTGCTCAGGTAGGTGACACCGTAAGTTTTGATAAAGTACTTATGGTAAGCGGGACTGACGGGGTTAAGGTTGGCCAGCCAACAGTAGCCGGAGCAGTTGTCACAGGCACCGTGCTAGGTCAGGGCAAGAGTCCGAAGGTGGTTTCTTTCCGCTACAAACGCAGAAAAAGAGTGCGGGTTAAGCGGGGCCATCGTCAGCCTTTTACTAGCGTTAAGATTGAAAGTATTAGCCTTTAGTTCATGATTATAGTTTCTGTTCAGCGGAATCGAGATGGCTGTGTTAAGGGCTTCTCTGTGTCTGGTCATGCCAACTATGAGGAGCATGGCCGAGATATAGTATGTGCTGGAGTATCGGCCATAGTGCAAACAGCGATTCTCGGTCTGCAGGAATTCCTTGGCATCGATTGTGCTGGCGAACAACAGGCTGGGTTAGTCAAATGCAATCTGCCCTCCGTTGAGCCGGTGTTGCGACGCGAAGCTGATGCCATATTAGAGACGATGCTCTTAGGATTAACGGCGATCGCCTCTTCATATCCTGGTTATGTCCAGATAGACGATTTAAAGGAGGTGTAAAATATGCTATTTAAGTTTGATCTCCAATTATTTGCTTCTAAGAAGGGTGTAGGTAGCTCTCGCAACGGGCGAGACAGCGAAGCTAAACGTCTCGGCGTTAAGCGCCAGGCGGGGCAGTTCGTAACCGCTGGTTCCATTTTGGTTCGTCAGCGCGGCACGAAAATTCACCCGGGGCAGAACGTTGGTCTAGGTAAGGACGACACTTTGTTTGCTTTAATTAATGGTGTTGTAGCCTTTGAACGCAAGGGTAAGAACAAGAAGCAGGTTAGCGTATACCAAGTTGCGGAGGAAGTTGCTAACTAAAAGCGCAGTTTTGTGGGCTGTCCCCTGATTGTGGACAGCCCATTTTTGTGCCAACACGACTGGCTTTATAGATAAATGTGGTATGATAGTGACAAATATAGGGGGGTGCCACGGTATGGAGGACTTTGCTCGGCCCAATATCTATCAGCTACTGCGGCATTTTCGGCACGACTTGCTAAATGATCTACAATTGCTGTTGGGGCACATACAACTGGGGCGAAGTAGTGAAGTTATATATAACGATGTGACCAAAATAGTGGCCAATATTCAGGCGGTTAGCTCCTTTTTTGCCTGTCAAGACGACGAATTGGCCACCTTGCTGTGGCATTGGCAACGCTGCGCCGACCTGCAAGACATAGACTTTCAGTTGGAGATAGAACCCTTATCTAAACCTATTGATGAGAATTTGCGGGTCTCCCTACAACAAATGGGGCAGAACATATTGGCTGAGCTGAGTCAGCTAAGTTCCGAGCAGCAGTTTATATACATAAGAATTTCTTCTGTCAGCCCGCGTTTCTTACTGCAAGTTTCACCTCTATCTGACGATTCAACTACGTTAGGCTTAGCTGCCAGTCTGGGATGGCAGGTAGAAAGGACGGACGCCGATTGGAGGTACTGGAGTGTTCATTGACCAAGTAAAGATCTACGTCAAAGCGGGAGATGGCGGCAATGGTATGGCCACCTTCCGGCGGGAAAAATACGTTCCCCATGGCGGCCCCTCAGGTGGGGACGGAGGCAGAGGTGGCAACGTGCTGCTTACCGTAAGCCCCAACGTTAGCACTCTACTGGACTTGCGCTATCGCAAACACTATCGGGCAGAGCGAGGAGAAAATGGCGGTTCCAGCAACAAACATGGAAAAGCTGGTCGTGATCTGGTGATTTTGGTTCCTCCTGGCACCATTGTTTATGATGATGATACGGGTCAGCCACTAGCCGACTTGACCGAGTTGGAGCAGACGGTGATTATCGCTAAGGGCGGTCGTGGAGGAAGGGGTAACGCCCGATTTGCCACCTCTACCAATCAGGCTCCTACCTTTGCCGAACAAGGCGAACCGGGAGAAGAGCGTAATTTGCGTCTGGAGTTGAAATTGCTGGCTGATGTAGGGCTGGTCGGCTTTCCCAACGCCGGCAAATCCACTCTCTTGGCCCAAGTGTCAGCAGCTCGGCCCAAGATAGCCGATTATCCTTTTAC
>MTKW01004210.1_pt1 | contig 32437 bp, 28 predicted proteins | sample 1042761 | NCBI WGS metagenome assembly MTKW01 (sample SAMN06205366, study PRJNA360243) | anaerobic digester metagenome | biome: Wastewater treatment plant; feature: Anaerobic digester sludge; material: sludge; isolation source: anaerobic digester fed with sludge from wastewater treatment plant ...
ATCAGGAGAGCGATTCCCAAACCAATTAATAGGGTTAGACAGGTTGAAACCACCATGAAAATAATCGTATTGTTCAGCGATTGCCAGAATAAGGAGTCGGTAAAAACATCGATGTAGTTTTTTAAGCCAACCCAACGTATCGGTTGCTGGGGTTTGTTCCAGAAATATCGAAGGAAAGAAAGACCAATTGTATTACACAAAGGAAAATAAACCAAAACCGCCAAGCTTGCTAAAACCGGTGCGAGCATATAAAAAGGAGTAGATTTTTCGCTATATTGGAAACTGCTTCTTTTTAGCTGGGAAGGAGCTGGATTATGTGCTTTAAACCGCATCACTTGATTCGCCCTTTCTGCATTAATAAGGTTTAAATGAGTAAGGTTTTAGGACATTAAGAAGCGAGATGGAGACAGGGAGCCCTCCATCTCGCAATTATTGTTTTTAATCGTAGTACCCAGCATCTTCTAAGATTTTACGAACTTTTACCGCAGCCTCATCCAGAGCCGATTTAGCATCGGCTTGTCCGGTAACCACTTTCGAAACTGCTAGGCCCCAGACATCGATGATTGGAGTAATTTCAGGGATACCCGGTCTTTCCTTGGTGTGTTCAAAGCTTAAGTTGACAGCTTCTTGCCAGAGTATTTTGTCTTTTAATTCTTCAACCGTTGATAATCGGTCAACAGCAACTCCAGAGGGTACTAAAATATTATTAGTATTTTCTTTGCTATTATAAAAAGCTAACCACATATAAGCCCATTCTTTATTCTTGGAGAATTTAGATATTGTTCCACCCCATGATCCTAACCTTGGGAAAAGAAGTTCCTTTTTCGGAAGTGGGGCATATCCAACTTTCCCCACCACTTTCGATTGGCTGGGGTCTTCCATGGCTGCTCCTAAATACGGCCACATTTGAAGCATAGCTAATCTGCCTTGTTGGAAGGCAGCACCACTATCGTCATTACCCCAGTTGAGTGAGTCGGGAGGTGAAAATTTCTTGACTGCTTCGGCATAGGCTTCTAACGACGCCACACCAATTTCGTTATTAAAAATTGGATTCCAATTTTCATCGAAGTAGTCTCCACCCCATGACCAGAGCCAAGTACTCCAGGTACTGGAAGCGAATTCACCCTGCGCAGGAGTAGTTGCAAAACCCCAGACATCAGGATATTTGGGATTATTAGTAAACTTTGCGGCGATTTCAAACAACTCATCATAAGTTTCCGGTGGTTTCAATCCTTCGGCTTCAAATAGGTCTTTCCGATAGAAAAGGATTTGGGTGGTTCCATGATGAGGAATCCAGTAAATATTTCCATCCTGAGAAACCAAATTCACAACACTGGCAGGATAATCTTCGATATCAAACTTCGGTAAGTTGGGGTTATCCCAAAATTGGTTAAGTGGTTCAATGTAGTCAGCATAGATAAACTCGAGTGACCATAATCCCGGGATAAAAATGATGTCATAGGTTCCAGTTCTGGCGGTAAGATCGGCGATAATTTTTTCATGTAGATTCGACCAGGGAATCGCATTGATTTCAACTTTTATACCGAATTTCTCCTCAAAAAGCTTACTCACTTCAATGGCGGCTTTTTGTTCTACGGGTTCAAACAGTACAATCGTTAATTTCTCCGGTTTTGGTGCAGTCGGGACTTTGCTAAAATCGGGTTCGGCAGCGAAGAGTAGGCTTGTTCCGAATGAAAGAGTAACTATAACAATAAGTAAAGTAAACCAAAAAAACTTTTTCATTTTCTCCCTCCTTTTGCTTTAATAAACATAGTATATATTTATCCTTTCTCATTTTCAATGATTTCATGAATAGATGTTCATGCTACTTTCATAGCACCAGATGAGGATGAAAGAGCTGATGGGGTGAGGGGGTGAGGGGGAGGAAAAGGAGAAGAGAAGAGGGTTCAAGATGACGCATTTTTATAATTCCTTCTCCCTTGATGTGAGTAGGTGAGGATGAGGGCGAAAGCCCGGAATGAGATTCTGGTTGGTTACTCAATATGAGTTACCTATAAAAATTATTCCGGTATTTTCAGGATAGACCCTAAGCCACTTATTTTTAACCAAACGAAAATGAAAAATACCTATTCAGGTATCAATCTCCCCTTTTAGCAAAGTGGGTTGGGGGGATTTGAAAAGTTAGGAAAATTAAAAAAACCTTAAAAGAGGGGTTTGCCCTAATCATGATGATTTGATATTAATTATTGGACTCTGTAAATGTAAAATTGTATAATAATTTTAAAGGTAGTATTGGTTAGAAATATTTATCAAACAATTAGAAGGAGGTGATAGCTATCGATTGGTAAGGGAAGGAGGGAAGTTGTATTTAAAAACATTTACTACTAAACACAATATGAGGAGGGTCCTAAAATGCGTAAAATTATGTTATTACTAATGGTGATGGTTGTCCTCTTGGGAACTGCGTTTTGCTATGCTGCCGATGTCGAACCCTATGATGTAGCTTTTATTGTCAAGGCAACTGACTCTGATTTCTGGCAATATACCATTGTTGGTGCAAAAAATGCGGAATTTGACCTTAAAGGTTTGGTTAAAATAACTGTCTATGGTCCGCCTTCGGAAGCTGATATTGATGAGCAAGTAGCTATCTTGGAGAATGTTGTCAACACCAAACCGGACGCTATTGTTATTGCATCAACTAGTTCAGAAGCTACATCTTTGGTTCTTGATAATGCATACAAACAGGGTATAAAAATCGTCTTGATTGACAATTTTGTTTACGACACAGGAATTCACTCTTTCTTAGCAACCAACAACAAAGTAGGAGGAGCCCTGGCTGCTGATAACCTGGTTGAATCTCTCAAAGCTGCTGGAAAGTCTCTAGAAGGGAAAATTAGCCTCATCAGTGCCATGGCTGGAGTACAGGTTCTGGTTGATAGGGATGATGGGTTTGCTGCCAGACTTAAAGAGATAGCCCCAGGGCTTGAAGTTCTTCCTACCCGATACGTAGATAACGATATTGCTGTCGCTGCCAATGCTGCCGAGGACCTTTTAACCGCAAATCCTGATTTATTGGGTTTCTTTGCCGATAACAACCATACTGGTGATGGTGTTGCAAGGGTAATTGAGGAACGGAGCTTGCAAGATAAGATTGTTGCTGTTGCCTATGACTCTGATCCGCAGGAAATTGATGCCTTGCGGAGCGGAGCTTTGAAAGCCCTCATTGTTCAGGATCCACACGGCATGGGGTATAAGGGAGTCATGTTCGCATTTATGGCAATAAATGGTGAACCTCTGCCTCAGTATTATGATACTGGAGTTTACGTAATCACCAAGGAAAACCTTGATGATTCTATGTGGATTCTTGATCCTTTCTCCAGAAAAAAATATTAATAGGTTAAATGAAATAGCGGGTGGTTATTGCCACCCGCTATTTCATTTCTATCTTAATGCCAAAAATAGAGTGGCGTTTTAAGAGAGGTTTCTATGGCTTTCGTAAACTCATAGCTTTTTGGAATTTGGCTTTATATTGTTGGTGTTGGGATTCTAATGACAATTAATTTTACTTTTTGACTGGCATAAAAAGGAAGGGTATATTATTTAACCATTCAAAATGAACTGTTCTGAAAAAGCTGCAGTAAACACTTTCAAACCAAAGGAGAGGTCTTATGTCTTTCGGAAAAGAGGTCTTAAGACTTGAGAATATTAGTAAATCTTTTCCTGCAGTGAAAGCTTTGGATCAGGTAAATCTATCAGTGAAAGCAGGTGAGGTTCGAGGACTGGTTGGAGAAAATGGAGCAGGAAAATCAACCCTCATTAAGATTGTTACCGGCGCTTATATTAAAGACTCCGGAAGGATGATATTTGAAGATAAAGAAATCTTAAGGAACTCACCAATTATTTCAAAAGAGTTAGGAATATTCGCAGTTTACCAGGATGTAATGGTTGCTCAAGATCTGAGTGTTGCTGAGAATTTCTTTTTAGGAAATCAACCTAAAAAAGGACCAATTATTGACTGGGGGAAAATGTATAGGGATTCCAAGAAATTTCTTGATGAGATTGAGGTCGATATTGATGTAAAAAGAAGCATAAAAGAATTAAGTGCAGCTGAGGGGAAAATGATTACCATTGCTAAATCCCTTTGGCATCGCCCAAAGCTAGTCATATTTGATGAGCCAACTGCGGTTCTCACTCGGAATGAAACCAAAATTTTATTCCGTATCATTAAAAATTTAAGAGAAAGAGGCTCGGCCATTATTTATATTTCCCATAACCTGGAAGAAGTTTTTGATACTTGTGATACGGTAACCGTACTCAAAGATGGAGCAGTGGTGGGAACCTATACTATAGAAGAATTGGGGAGCGTGGAAAAGCTTATTCCTTTGATGGTCGGTAGAACCATCGAAGAAATGTATTATAAAAAGGAAGTTGGAATTGGCCGGGAACTCCTTCGGGTTGAAAATCTTTCAGGAAAAAAATTCCAAAATATTAATATCAATGTTAAAGCTGGAGAAATTTTGGGAATATTTGGTTTGGTTGGAGCAGGGAGAACGGATATTGCTAGAGCAATCTATGGTGCTGATAAATTTGACAAGGGAAAGATTATAGTCAACGGGAAGGAAATATCGATAAAAAAACCCAAAGACTCATTAAGGAGTGGAGTTGGTTATCTTCCAGAAGACCGAAGAATTCAGGGTACTTTTTCTCAACAGGATATCGAATTTAATATTAATGCTATAAACCTGGAAAAAGTCATGAGAGCCGGGATATTGATTTATAAAAAAGCTTATGAACAAACCAAAGATTATGTTGATAAGCTCTCGATTAAAATAGGGAGTATGTATCAAAAGGTATCGGATTTAAGTGGAGGGAACCAACAAAAAGTTGTTATAGCTAGGTGGTTATGTAAAAATCCCGATGTTCTTATCTTTGATGAACCAACCGCAGGGATTGATGTGGGTACGAAGGCGGAAATTTATAGATTGTTCAATGAAATTCTCAATCAAGAGAAGGGTATTATTTTAATATCATCGTATTTACCGGAATTGATAGGATTATCGGATCGGATCCTGGTGATTTCGAATGGGATGGTTGCTGGTGAAGTGGAAAGGAAGGAGTTTTCTGAGGAGTATCTTCTAACCTTAGCGATGAAAAACATCGTTTCGAAAGAAAAAATCAGGGAGGCAGTTTAAGACGATGAAAAACAATCAACGTAAAGCCTTCGCCGAAAGGAACCTTTTGATAATATTAGCTGTTATGGCAGTTTATCTCATCATAGCAACCAAGGGTAATTTTTCATCCTGGGATAATATTACCAATTTGATTAGACAGTCATCAATCAATGGAGTGGTTGCTATTGGGATGACCCTGATCATTATTACTGGGGGAATTGACCTTTCGGTTGGATCCATTGTCGGCTTATCCGGAATGATTTATGCGCTTTTAACTTCTAACCGGGGTGATATTCAAATGGCTTCATCCCTGGCAATTATTATTTCTCTGGGAGTTTCAGCGCTAATAGGATTAGCTAATGGGGTAGCAGTTCATAATGGTCGAGTACCACCTTTTATTGCCACTTTGGGCATGATGACCTTGGTAAGAGGATTAGTCATGTATGTATCGAGTGGTAGGATGATTTCCGGCCTCCCGATTGGTTTTAGAGAATTTTCGGTTGCTACTATGCTGGGGATTCCTGCTCTTGCGTGGACTTGGATTTTCTTAGCTATTTTTATGGCTTTTGTTTTGAAATATACCGTGTATGGGAGAAATCTTTATGCGATAGGGAGCAACGTTGAAGCCGCCAGGTTATCAGGTATAAATATTGGTTCTAATTTATATAAATTTTATGTAACGGCTGCTCTTTTTAGCGGTATAGCTGGCTTAATGCTTGGGACTAGGATGGCGGCTGGAGTGCCAACCGGTGGACAGGGTTATGAACTTGATGCGATAGCTTCAGTGGTTATTGGTGGAGCGAGCCTTAGTGGGGGGGTAGGTACAATATTTGGTACTGCACTGGGTGCCCTCATTATCCAAACTTTGAGGAATGGTGGTAATCTTTTAGGTGTTGATCCATTTATTATGCAGATTATAATTGGTGCGATCATTATCCTCGCCGTCTTCTTTGACCAATATTTAAAAGGAAGAAAGACGGGATAGAGGTTCATGCTACTTTACGGCCCTAAATGATGATGAAAAATACTTATCTTAAACCCGCCAACCACGTTGTAGATCGACCCAAGAATCTTATCAACCCAATCCGTCATTCTGAGGAGCAAAGCGACGTGAGAATCTCATTTAGCAAAATTTTGTTTATGTAACTTTTTCATTATTTTAGAGTAACCATTAAAAAATGAAAAGCACCCTCCCCGCCGTAAAACGGCACCCCTCCAAGGAGGGGAATTGTTGAATTCATTCTTTCTCATTTTGTTTTAATCGCTTTTCACTTATTTCGGTATTTTCAGGATAGACCCCCATGCTGTTTTGCAGCGCCAGGTGAGGATGAAAACCAAGAATTCGACCTGCCATGGCAGGTCGCTACATTAATTAAAGAATGGGCACAATATACATTGTGCCCCTACAATTTTATATTCTTTGGTAGGGGTTTGATTTATCAAGCCCGTGGTTTTTCAGGTTAGATTTTTATATATGGATATTGTTATTTTATTTTTTTGTTGAGGATTGATATTTGGCTAATATCTTTATTATCAAGTAGAGCTTCCCTGGCATTTCCTTGGTTCACGGCTATTTCAACAAAACCCGAGCTATCGGTATGCACTAAAATCTGTCCTTTTTTAGACAACCCATATGCCTCAAAAAAAACCGCATCAAAAGAACGTCCATTAATGACAATGTTCAAAGGATCTCCGGGTTGTAGTTCAAAATTATTCAGCATTATTCCGGGAATATTCGTTTCTATGTTGCCAAAACGGTCACAAAAGGCGACTTCGCCAGTTATAGTGTGGTTATGAAGGTTGGGTCGGTTGACTATAAGTGTATGGAGGTCATTAACGACCGGTCCAAAATGTTCCAAGGGGACACCCATTGAAAGGCGAGCGCTCACAGGAGCAAAAATATCCCGCCCATGAAAGGTGCTACTGGGATTTAAGCGAAAAAAGTAAGAAGGATTCTGGAGAATGACTGTTTTTTTCGTGGGGTACTGTTCGATGAGGAGGGTAAAAGTCCCATTATCTGGACCAACCAAAAATGAACCATTGGCAAGCTCGACAGCAATTGGAAAGCGTTCCGTTCCTACTCCATAATCGACTACTGAACAAAAAATTGTTCCGGGAGGAAAATCAGGGAAAGTACGTTGAAGAATATACATGGCTTCACGGATATTGAAGGGTTCAATATCGTGAGTGATATCGATGATTTCAACACCCGGGTTAATCTGTTTCATAACTGATTTTGCAATTCCTACGTAATAACTGGTCATTCCCCAATCGGTTAAAAAGGCGATGAAATGCATCTTTAGCCTCCATAATTCCAATCATTCTTATAAGAGTTGGTATGATTATTATATATTATCTGATAAATTTAGTGAGAAATGGGTTAAGAGTAGAATAATAATTTGGAATTTGAAGCTTTGAAAGTGTGAAAAACCATGAAAATACTTCTTTCTTTTATCAAGGGAGAAGGAGCAAATAGATCAGAGGGAGAAGGGACCTAACTGCAAAATAGCTGCTGATGTTTATAGAAATAAAATAAGAATTAAAGCCGAGATAAATGTCATTGATCCTCCAAAAAGAAAAGTTGCCGAAGGGCCAAAAGTACTCCAGAGTAATCCCCCGATTAAAGAAGCCGGGAAGAGACCAATTCCCAGTAAAGTTGCATGAAGACCAATAATAGTAGCTCTCCTTGAAGCAGGTGAAAGCTCAGAAACCAGTGCTTTGGCAACCCCTTCAGTCATACCGATATAGAAACCATAGAGAATCATGGCCGGGATAATAAAGGAAGGAGTAAAACCAATCACATAATAAGTAATACTATAAAGGAGAAACCCTCCAGCTAATATCCACTTTTGACCAATTTTGTCGGAAAGCCATCCTGCCGGATAAGAAACCACCATATATACAATATTAAAGAGCAGATAGAGAAGTATCACTTGAGCAGCGCTATACCCTAAATCAGGTTCAGTTGCTCTTAATAAGATGAATTGGTCGGAGGAATTTCCCAAAGTAAACAAAAAGGTGGCCAACAGGAAAACTTTTAACTTATGATCCAGTTTAAGAAGTGAACTCCAAGAAAGTGGAATATGAGTACTTTTTTCCCCACTTCCGGTTTCTATGGTCAAGAAAAGAACAACCACCCCTAAAGCTGCCGGTATCAAGCTGAGAAGAATAATGGAGCGGAAGGTGGGAATATAAAAAGCAGGATTTCCCGATTGCCGGGCAGCTTCTTGAATACGAAAGAGAAAGAAAAAGGTGATTAAGGTACCGATTACTGCACCCATGGAATCCATGGTGCGATGGAGTCCAAAAGCTTTTCCTTGATGATTCCCTTCAACTGATTCAGAAATCATGGCATCACGGGGAGCAGAACGAACTCCTTTCCCAAAACGATCTGAAAATCTTCCAGCAAATATAAAACTCCAATTACTGGCAAAATAAAATAGTACTTTTCCTATAACAGATAAGGAATACCCAGCAATTGCTAAAGGCTTTCTTTTGCCTATTCGGTCAGCAAAAGCCCCAGAAAACACTTTGAGAATCGATGCCGTTGACTCGGCAACACCTTCGATGATGCCGAGAATAGCCGGACTGCCTCCCAAGGCTTTTAAATAAAGAGCAATGATCGGGTAGATCATTTCTGAACTGATATCGGTCAAGAGTGAAGTTAAACCGGTAATAAGAATGTTTTTTCTTTTATTTTTTTTATCCATTTCAGTCTCACCATTGGTTTATAATATCTTTAGATTAAAGGCCTATATTTAATATTGTTGAAGCAAATGAAATAATAATTATATTCAGTATGTCTATTCTTATTATAAACCAAATATGACAGCTGTCATTCCCAAAGCAATCGGGAACTTTTTAAAATCATAGTTTTCGAAGATTTGAGATGAAACATGGACAATAACCGTTTAATTATTAAATCAAGTAAAATTAATCGATTAATATATATTGCGATTTTAGTAGCTATGGGAAGTGTTCTGCATGGATTGGAAGGCTTGATCCCGCTGCCTAACTTATTTATTCCTGGAGCGAAGTTAGGTTTTGCTAATATTGTTACCTTGATTGCTATGGTATTATTAGGTCAAAACGAGGCCTTGCTGGTCACCTTGTTGAGAGTTTTTTTAGGGGGATTAATTTCTGGAAACTTTCTCAATATTGGGTTTTTTCTAGCTTTAAGTGGTGGAATATTTGCTTGGTTAGGAATGAAGTTAATGAGCAAAGCCACCGAATCAGTTCTCATCATCAGTATGTTCGGAGCCCTTTTCCATAATATCGGCCAAATATTAGTCGCTTATCTATATATTCAAAGCATACATATTTTTTGGTATTTGCTATTATTGTTTCCCTTTGCTATTTTAGCCGGTTTTTTCACCGGATATCTTTCGTCTCTCATTATTCATTATGTAAGAAATTCCTCGGTTTCACTGAACAGAAATTATAAATAGGAGGAAAAATTACCGACCTAAGAAGTGATAATTCAAAATATTCATTCTTTCAATGTTGTCAGTGGAAAAACAAAATATGACAAAAGGAAAAAAATGACTTGAATCATAGTTAAGAAAAAAGTATAATTCATATTTCAATAATAAAGATATCCTTCCGCGAGAAAACAGCAGCAATGAACCTTCTAGAGCAAGATTATCTCCTTGGGGATAACTTGACAACCCGGTAACCTTTTTATATGGTATTTCGATAGCGGAAAACCTTTTCAGGAGGTTTAATTGATGGAGAAGAAAAAGTCAGATGAAAAGATTATTCTTACCAAAGAGGGATATGAGACCTTAGAAAAAGAGTTAAAGCATCTCAAAACAGTGAAGCGGAAAGAGGTAGCAGAAAAGATCAACCAAGCTTTAGCATTCGGTGATTTAAGTGAAAATGCTGAGTATGAAGAAGCTAAGAATGAGCAAGCTTTCATTGAAGGACGTATTTTGGTTTTGGAAGAAAAGCTGATGAAAGCGACAATCGTTGAAGAACAAAGTGGAGGAAACTCAGAGAAAATTCATTTAGGGGTTCGAGTGATGCTCGAAAATCTCAACAATGGAAAACAGATTGAGTATTCGATAGTCGACTCAGTTGGAGCCAATCCTTCTCTCCAAAAGATTTCTTTTGAGTCACCTCTGGCTCAAGCTCTTATTGGGAAAACCAAGGGAGATGAAATTGAATTAAAAGTACCTGCTGGAATGGTAAAATATCGAGTGATAGATATAAAGAAAAAGGAGGTTAATTCCATTTCATCATGAATGAAGAAGCGCGGGAGCAGTTGGACCAAATCAATGTTGAAGAACAAACCAAAAAACTACAGGAATTAAGAAATTTAGGTATTGATCCTTATGGAGTTCCCTTTCCCGAGAAACATTCCATTCAAGACATTCGATCTCATCCGGAAAAATTTCTGGATCAAGATGTTCTCTTACGGATTGCCGGTAGAATAATGGCTATTCGTCGCCATGGAAAAGCCATTTTCGCTGATGTTCAGGATCGACTGGGAAGAATTCAAATCTACGTTAAGAAAGATACCATTGGTGATGATTCTTTTGGGATTTTTAAAAGTCTAGATGTAGGGGACGTTATTGGTTTAGAAGGGAAATTGTTCAAAACCCATAGTGGTGAGCTGACTATTGTGGTTGAAAATTTTAGTCTTCTCAGTAAATGCTTGCATCCACTTCCAGAGAAATGGCATGGATTAAGAGAAGTTGAAGTGAGATATCGAAAACGTTATCTTGATTTAATTATGAATCCTGAAGTCAGAAAAGTGTTTCAAACTCGTTCTCGAGTGTTGAGTGAGCTCAGAAAATATTTAGATGAAAGAGATTATTTAGAAGTTGAAACTCCGATGATGCAACTCATTCCAGGAGGAGCGTTAGCTCGTCCCTTTGTAACTTTTCACAATGCGCTTGGAATTGACTTATACCTTCGGATTGCTCCAGAACTTTATCTCAAACGTCTAATTGTTGGCGGTATGGAAAAGGTATACGAAATAAACCGAAATTTTCGCAACGAGGGGATATCGGTTCGTCATAATCCGGAATTTACCATGTTAGAGCTTTACCAGGCTTATGGTAACTATGAGACGATGATGAATTTATGCGAACAAATGTTGTCATCGATTGTATTTTCCATCTTGGGGACTTATGAGGTAAATTATCAGGATATGGCTATTGATTTTACTCCTCCGTGGCGAAGGCTAAACCTTCGAGAAGTAATTCAAAAAGAAGGTGGAATAGATATCTTTGAAGATAGCCTTGAAACACTGTACCAGCGAGGGAAAAAAGCAGGTTTAAACTGCGATCAGACCTGGGATCGGGGAAAATACGTTAACGAATTTCTGGATATTTTTGTTCAACCACACCTGGTGAATCCGACTTTTGTTTTAGAATATCCGGTTGAAATATCACCGTTGGCCAAAGCCAAAAAAAATGATCCTTTAGTTGCGGAACGATTTGAGCTTTTTATTGGTAAGGAAGAATTAGGAAATGCCTATAGCGAGCTCAATGATCCTATCGAGCAAAAGAAGAGATTTTTAGATCAAGTTAAAAAAAGAGACAGGGGTGACGTTGAAGCCCATCTTATCGATCAAGATTATGTAGAAGCACTTGAATATGGGATGCCGCCTACCGGTGGAATGGGAATTGGTATTGATCGACTGGTTATGCTTTTAACCAATTCATCCTCGATTCGAGAAGTTATTTTCTTCCCTATTCTCCGACCGAAAATTGATTGACATTCGAGAAGTTTATTCCTATAATAGGAAATGTCAATAATAGTCAAAATACTCGATGGCCGTTTTTGACGGCAGAATTCGAGCTGGAAGTGACTGCCAAAAAGACCGAGAATGGGAGGTCGGTAGAGATGTACTCCCTTTGCGACTCTATTGAAAAATATTTAATACGACTTATTGAAAAATCACCCAACAACACTGTAACTATCCAAAGAGGTAGGGTGGCTGAGGAGTTTGATTGCGCACCTTCTCAGATCAATTATGTATTAATGACCCGCTTTAATGTTTTTAAAGGCTTTATCGTCGAAAGCCGAAGGGGAGGAAGCGGGTATGTCAAAATACAACAGATACAAATGGATCGCTTGGAACCGGTAGTTAATTTTCTCGAAGTATCCGAAAAAGATATCAAAGAAAGTGAAGTAGAAAGTTTGTTGTTGTGGTTGGAGCGAGAAGGATTCATTACCTCAAGAGAGGGTTCGTTAATGAAAGCAGCGATAATTGATACTTTTAATAGACTTAACTTTGATTCACTTCTTTCGGTTCGGGATGTAAATATATTGCGATCCAATATCCTTCGGGAAATGCTTCTTCAAGTTTTAAAAGTTGGGTATGATTATGAAGTGTGAACTATGTAATGATAATATTGCCAGTGTAGTTTTTTTTGTCTTGGATAAGGAAGAAAAGATTGAGAAAAAGCTATATTTGTGCGAATTTTGCGCTAATAAGGTACCAGTTTATAGCTTTGTTGTAAATCAGAATCAACAATCATTGCATTTAAAGAAATTTTTCCTGCCAAAAGAAACTGATGAGAATACGTCTGTTTTATCTTGTAGCTATTGTTTAACTTCTGCAAAAGAATTTTTAGAAAGTGGTTTATTAGGATGTGTTCATTGTTATGATACTTTTCAGGAGCTGATACGAGATTTAATTACTGAAAAACAACCGGAGATCATACATCGTGGAAAAGTACCTGTTCGGTTGTTTCGAAGAAAAAAAATCAAAAAAGATATCGACCATCTGAGGCAGATATATCAAAGATGCCTTGAGGAAGAAAATTATGAACAAGCCAGTGGTGTTGTCCGAAGACTCAAACAGCTTGAGTCATATCTAAGATGAGAATATTTTTTTCAAATTTTTTTTCTCAAAAACCAGATAATTTGTCAAAGGTTATTTCTCGGATATCTTTATCTCGTAATATTGAAGATATACCGTTTCCCAGCCGAGCAACGTCAATTTGGATTGAAGATCTCAAACAAAGAATTAAGAATCTCTATCAAAAAATTTTTGCTGCCAAAAAATACCAGTGGGTTCAGTTGGATACAATTCCAAAGAATGCTCTTGAGAAGTTTTATTATCAGAATTTAATTCCCAGAGAAGTTCTTGAAAATCCGGCAAACCGGTATCTGATTTATTCGAGTCATAAGGGGATTTTAGTCAATTATCTTGACCATCTCCAAATTTTTTCAATTACATCGGGCTTAGATTTAAATCGAATTTACCAAGATGTCAATAAGTTAGACAATTTAATTGAAAAAAATATTGATTACGCCTATTCCGAAGAGTGGGGATATCTTACTTCACATATCAATAAAGTTGGGACGGGTATGGATTTATCAGTAACCATTCATCTTCCGGCTTTATCTTTGCTTTATGGTGAGAACCGTTTTATTCAATGGATGAGAGATAAAAATTTACAAGTTAAGAATTTTCGTGGAGAAGATGGTGTTATTGGTCATATTTATCATTTTTCCAACCTTTATTCTTTAGGGGTTTCTGAGTGGCAGATAATAAACGATTTAAAAAAGTTTGGGTGCACATTATCAAAGTGGGAAAAACAAGTTCGTGAATCTTTAAAGAATAACCCACCCCGAAGCCGGGAACTCGAAGAAACAGTCATGATGAAAGGAAGACAGCTTTATCGAAGTGGTCATTTTTCCTTAAAAGATATTTTTGATTTTCTTTCAATTTGGACATTAGCCTGGCAATGTGGAATATTTTCACCACGGAAAGGTTTAAAATTAATAGAAGTGAGAGAAATATTGCAGAAAACTTGGGGAAACGATAACAGCTTAAAAAAAGAATGTTTGAATATTTTGCGTTATTTCAGAGTTATCTCTGGGGAGGAACTTTGCGATGTTTGAGCGATATACCGAAAGAGCCAGAAAAGTAATTATATTGGCTCAAGACGAAGCCGTGCGCCTCAAGCACAATTATATAGGGACTGAACATCTTCTTTTAGGTTTATTAAGAGAACGAGAAGGAATAGCAGCAAAAATTCTTGAAAGTCTCGATATAAGCATTGAAGCAGTTCGCAATGAATTAGAAAATTTTGTTGATAGGACTGAATATCAAGGTGCAACTGAGGTAGCTTTTACACCGCGTGCCAAGAGAGTCTTGGAATTGGCTTTGGATGAAACGCGTCGATTATCTCATAAATATGTTGGGACCGAACATATTCTGCTTGGAGTTTTTCGAGAAGGAGATGGAGTAGGTGCACAGATACTCAGGAGACTCGGGCTTGATATCGAAACCGTCCGAATGAGATTGAATCAAATATTAAATGAAAATTCCCAACAACAAGATCCTTTTGCACCCACCAGTCAATCCAAAAGAGAGAGTAAAACTCCAATTTTGGATGAATTCAGCCGAGACCTAACCCAGCTTGCCAAAGAAGGAAAATTAGATCCAGTTATTGGCCGAGAGAGAGAAATAGAAAGAGTTATTCAAATCTTGAGCCGGCGAACCAAGAATAATCCGGTTTTGATTGGTGAACCAGGCGTTGGAAAAACCGCTATTGTTGAAGGATTAGGTCAAAAAATTATTAAAGGCGAGGTTCACGAGATTCTAAAAAATAAAAGAGTAGTTAGCCTCGACTTAGCCGCAATAGTAGCCGGAACCAAATATCGAGGTGAATTCGAAAAAAGGCTTAAGAAAATAATTTCTGAAATCGTCCAAACCAGGGAAGTCATATTGTTTATTGATGAAGTTCATACCTTAGTTGGTGCTGGTGCTGCTGAAGGAGCCATCGATGCTGCCAATATACTAAAACCAGCTTTAGCCCGCGGGGAATTGCAAGCAATTGGAGCTACAACCATCACTGAATATCGAAAATACATAGAAAAAGATTCAGCTTTAGAAAGACGTTTTCAGCCGGTGTATGTCGATGAGCCGTCAGTAAAAAATAGTATTGAAATTTTGAGAGGAATTAAGGAGCGATATGAAGACCACCATCGGGTTGAAATAGTCGATGAGGCTCTCAAGGCCGCCGTTCACCTTTCTCAGCGTTACATTAGCGACCGTTATCTTCCCGACAAAGCTATCGACGTAATGGATGAAGCAAGTAGCCGGGTTCGTTTGCGAGCAACGGTTTTACCAGATGACTTGAAGCAAATGGAAAAAGAGATTGAAGAAACCCGTATAAAAAAGGAAATGTCGGTAAAACAACAAGATTTCGAAGAGGCTGCAACTCTGAGAGATCTGGAAGATCAATTAAAGAGAAAATATCGGAAAAACAAAGATGAATGGCTACAGCAGATTGACACCATGCGACCTTTGGTAACTGAAGAGGATATAGCAGCAGTGGTAGCCAACTGGACTGGAATACCGGTTTCCCGGTTAGCAATTGAAGAGAAGAAACGTCTGGTCAACATGGATGAAGAAATTCATAAACGATTAATCGGTCAGGACGAAGCAGTAAAAGCAGTATCTCGGGCGATACGAAGATCTCGANNAAAGATCTCGAGCCGGTCTTAAAGACCCCCGTCGACCAATCGGTTCATTTATCTTTTTGGGACCGTCGGGAGTAGGAAAAACTGAATTAGGGAAAGCATTGGCAGAGTTTCTTTTTGGGAAAGAGGATTCACTCATCACCCTTGACATGTCAGAATACATGGAAAAGCATACCATATCTCGATTAATTGGTTCTCCTCCTGGATATATTGGTTATGATGAAGGTGGACAGTTGACGGAAAAAGTTCGTCGACATCCTTACTCAGTCATTTTATTTGACGAAATTGAAAAGGCCAGTCCGGAAATTTTTAACATTCTTCTTCAAATTCTTGAAGAAGGGCGTTTGACCGATGCCCAGGGAAGACAGGTAGACTTTAAAAATACCGTCATCATCATGACATCCAATTTAGGAGCTCGGATGATCTCATCCAATGTTTCCATTGGTTTTGGAAATACGACCGATGAAGGTTGCACTTATGAAGACATTAAGCAAAAAGTCATGGAAGAAGTAAGGAGAGTATTTGTTCCTGAATTCCTTAATCGGATTGATGAATTAATCGTATTTAAACCCTTAAAGCATGAAGAAATTGAAAAAATTGTTGATTTAATGATGAAGGAAACCGTCAAACGTCTTGTTGAACAATCTATAACCATTGAATTAACGCCAGAGGCGCGTTCAAAAATTGCCAAAGAAGGATATGATCCAAACTTTGGTGCTCGACCTTTAAGAAGAGCGATCCAACGAATGGTGGAGGATCCCATTTCGGATCTCATTTTAAAAGGTACATTTAAAGAAGGAGACCGGATTTTGATCGGAGTAGAAGAAGAAATCCTTCGCTTTGATAAAATGTTGCCTCTCGAGCTTTCGTTAAAGGATTAGTGTGAAAAAATCGGAGTTTGTTTGTCAAACTTGTGAATATTCCACTCCCAGCTGGTTGGGAAAATGTCCTCAATGCGGGGGGTGGAATACTTTTAAAGAAGTCTTTTCTTTGCCTCAAAAATCTGCAAAAAAAAATGAGTCTAAACCCAACACTCAACCACTCTCTTTCCAGGACCTTTTCAATCAAAATTATGAAGTTGATCGGCGTATTGGTACCAGTCTAAATGAAGTTGATCGGGTCTTGGGTGGTGGCATTGTTGAGGGATCTCTTTCTCTTTTGAGTGGGGACCCGGGGATTGGGAAATCCACTTTGCTTTTAGCAATTGCTGCTGGAATTGCCCTTCAAGGAAAAAAAGTCCTCTATATCAGTACTGAAGAATCACTCCATCAGCTTTTTATCAGAATACAGCGTTTTGGTTTTAAACCAAATCCCAATCTATGGCTTCATTCAACCGATAGTTATAACGATATTGAGTCAAGTATAGAGAATCTTGCTCCCTCTCTGATTATTATCGATTCCATACAGAATTTATCTTTGGATGAATTAGATGCCATGCCTGGGAATATTTCTCTCATCCGTGATTTGAGTTCCCGATTTATGGATATTTCTAAAAAGAAAAATATTGCTATTTTTTTGGTTGGCCATGTGACTAAGGAGGGCATCGTTGCCGGGCCAAGAACCCTTGAGCATTTAGTTGATGTAGTTCTTTATTTAGATGGCGAAGCCCATCATCAACTTCGAGTTTTACGAAGTGTAAAAAACCGATTTGGCTCGACTCAAGAAGTTGGTTTATTGGAGATGAAGGAAGAGGGATTAGTCGAGTTAGTCGATCCTTCAAAATTTTTTTTGGTGGAAAAAGATATCGAAAATAGTAGTACCGCCCGTACGGTTCTTGCCGAAGGAAGAAGAGCATTACTTCTTGAAGTTCAGACGTTAGTCAATCAATCTTACCTGGATTACCCACGGAGAGTGAGCGTTGGTTTTGATGTCAATCGCCTTCATCTTTTGGTAGCAGTAATTGAGAAGCGAGTACGTATTCGTTTTGGTCAGCAAGATATTTATCTCAACATGGCTGGAGGAATGAAGGTCACCGAGACTACTCCTGATTTAGCTATCTGTTTTAGTCTTATTTCTTCACGTTTAGAGAAGAGCCTTAATAAAAACACTATATATTTAGGGGAGGTTGGATTAGGAGGAGAAATTCGCCCGGTCCACTTTTTTGAAGGAAGAATTCAAGAAGCAGCCAGGATGGGAATTAGCCGGGTGGTGACCTCTCAATATCATCTCCAGAGTAGTGCCAAGAAAAAGTTAAAAGGCTTGAAAATTATTGGCTATCAAACCCTTTATGAGGCAGTGCAAAAAGAAGATTTAGTCCAGTAAAATAAAATATGATCGAGTTTGAAATTTTTGGAAGCAGAGCCAAGAAAAGGAGTATTTTGGATAGCATGGTTGGAGTGTTATAATTATTTTCATAAAACTATAAAAGTGAATTCAAATCCTAATTTAATCTTTATCGAAAAGCGGTTTTAAAAAGGGCAATTATAACCGCAAGATATTTTTTTTCTTTTAACTTATGACAGAAAGGAGGGAACTACTCTAATATTGAAATACCAATATTGAACTTATTATCCATTCTGTTAGGAGGAGATATGACATGACGAGTGGTGGTAAGTGGGGGTTTATCGTTTCGATTATTATCGTCTTTATCCTGAGTACTTTAATATCCCGATCCCTACAAACTTCACTAAATAGTTATTCTTGGCTTGTAATTATTCTCATAACCGGTACTTTTAGTATTATTACCTATTTTATCCAGAAATATGCCGGATTTTTTTTCCTTGAGAAGTGGAATAAGTTGTCTCTGGCAATAAATCGCTTGTCGGCTATTGATATTTTAGTTGCTTTAGGGGGATTGATAGTTGGTTTAGTGATCGGAGCTCTTTTAACTTACCCCCTTTCCTTTCTTTATATTAAAATTACTACTCTGCCTTTATTGGTGACTTTAGGCTGTGGGATTATTGGTTTGGCTTTAGCAATAATTCGCAAAGAAGATATTATTATGATTTTCACCGGAATTCCCAAAATGAAACTTTTACGGGGGCAAAACAATATAGCTAAGATATTGGATACCAGTTCGATTGTCGATGGACGAATTGCAGATATTTGTAAAACTGGTTTTGTTGAAGGTGACATGATCATCCCTCGATTTGTTTTAAAAGAATTGCAGCAGGTTGCCGATTCTCAAGATCCCTTGAAAAGAAGTCGAGGTCGGCGAGGTTTGGATATTTTAAATAAAATGAGAAAAGAAAAAAAGGTTAATATTCGTATTGTAGAGAGAGATTTTATCGAGATACGGGATGTTGATGCCAAGTTAATCAAGATGGCCAAAGTAATGGGAGCCAAAGTCATAACCAATGATTATAATTTGAATAAAATTGCTGAGTTAGAAGGAGTTGAAGTTCTTAATATCAATGAGCTCGCCAACTCATTAAAGCCCTATGTATTGCCTGGAGAGGAACTGAGAGTACAAATCATTCGAGAGGGGAAAGAATCCGATCAAGGAGTGGGGTATCTTGACGATGGAACCATGGTAGTGGTTGAAGGCGGGAAAAAATACATCAATGTTGTAATTGATACTATTGTCACCAGCGTTTTACAAACTCCAGCAGGGAGGATGATTTTTGCCAAACCGAGAGGAAAAATGTAAAATAGAGAAGTTCATTATCCTGGACTATGAGGTGATATTGTTTGTTCATAGCGCTGATCGTTGCTGCCGGAACTGGAGAAAGAATGAACTCAATTATTCCCAAGCAATTTTTACCGGTTTTAGGGAAACCGGTGTTGGCATATACCATTGATGCATTTGAGAAATCACCCTTAATAGATGAAATAATTGTAGTCATTAACGAAAATCATGAGAAGCAGTTCCAGGAACAGATTCTCAATCATATTCAAACCAAAAAGGTTTTACATTATGTTTTTGGTGGGGGTACCAGGCAAGATTCGGTTTGTGCTGGATTAGAGTTAATTTTTAACCGCCCTGATGATTATGTTTTAATCCATGATGGGGTTCGACCTTTGGTGAGTGAAGAGATACTCATGCGCTCAGTAGAAGGGGTTATGAAATATGGTGCAGTTTGCTGCGCTATTCCTTCGGTTGATACCTTAAAAATAAGTAAAAATAACAATTATATTGATTCAACTTTAGATCGTTCGGTGGTTTGGAGAGCCCAGACCCCTCAATCTTTTAAGATTTCTATCATTTGGGAAGCCATCCAAAAAGCCAAGGTTGACGGTTTTTATGCGACAGATGATTCAGCCATGGTTGAGCGGATAGGGGTTCCGGTTTACTTGGTATTGGGTTCTGAAGAGAATTATAAAATAACTACCCCCCAGGATTTTATGCGAGCTGAGGAGAATTTAAGATGGATAAAATCCTAACCGGCTTTAGGGTGGGTTTAGGATATGATATCCATCCTTTTGTTGAAGGAAAGAAATTAGTTTTAGGTGGTGTTACCGTACCCTATCATCTTGGTTTATCCGGCCATTCCGATGGGGATGTGGTTTGCCATGCGTTAATGGATTCTTTGCTGGGAGCAGCGTCATTACCAGATATCGGTTATTGGTTTCCCAATCAAGATGAGCGTTTCCTTAATGCTTATAGTCTTTTATTGTTGGAAGAAATAACTCAAAAAATCCGGAGCGAGGGGTTGGATATCATTAATTTTGATTGTACCCTGATTGCTGAATTTCCCCGGGTCATGCCTTATGTTATGGAAATGAAACAAAACTTATCCCGAGTGACTGGGGTAGATATTCAGTCGATCGGCCTTAAGGCGACGACCAACGAAAGACTTGGAAGTTTAGGAAAGGGGGAAGGCATTGCATGCCTATCCATATGTCTTATTTGGAAAAATGTATAAAAGGGATGTCGATAACCCTTATTTTGTCCCTGGTGGTTTTTATTTTTTCCAATTTAACTTATGCAAACAAATCCATACCGGATCGATTGGTAAATCGAAATTCAGGAACAATTTTTATTAGTGGAAGGAGAGTTATGCGGATTCGACATTCCGGTGATTATTCTTCGATTGATGAAAGAACCGAAAAAATTTATAAGCGATTGTCGGATTTGTTTACACATCCTCCGTCGGGTGCCATTAATTTTTATGTAGCACCCGAATCAAAACAGGTGATAGCTTATTGTAATCAAAAGCTTCTTTTTTCGGTTTACCCAAGCGATGCCTCTCTAAATAACTCCGAAATGTTAGACCTTGCTCTGCTCTGGTTAAATCAGATCCAAATGGAATTTTATCGTTTATATGATGGATACGAAGGACGAGTAGTCAATAAAATTATTGGCTTAGCTTCTTGGTATGGGCCAAGATTCTCCGGAAGAACAACGGCATGCGAAGAGGTATTTAATCCTTATGCTTTTACGGCAGCTCATCGAACCCTCCCGATTGGCTCGATTCTTTTGGTTTCGAATCCTGATAATGGCAAAAAGGTTGTTGTAAGAGTAAACGATCGAGGACCGAGAAGTAAAAATCGAGAAATCGACCTATCATTGGCTGCAGCGAAAGCCATTGGGATCCACCAATCTGGTGTCGATGATGTGACTATTGAGGTGATTGAGTAGGTTTTACTCGGTAAAGAATAAATTTAACTTCATTCAAAAACCTAAGGGCATGATAAATCAAGCCCCTACCAAAGAATATAAAATGTAGGGGCGCAATTTATTGCGCCCAATTAATGTAGCGACCTGCCATGGCATGTCGAATCTTGGGTTTCATCTTCATCTGGTGCTACCAAGTGGCATGATTATCTATAATGGAAAAAGCCAAATAATTATATTCCTTATGGCAGAATCTATGATAGGTATTATTTTATAATGAAAAACAGGAAAGGGAACGAGATTGGATATCTACCTCTATAATACACTAACCCAAAAAAAAGAATTGTTTGTTCCACAGAATAAAGGAAAAATTGGTTTTTATGCATGCGGACCCACCGTTTATGACTTAATTCATATTGGAAATGCCAGAGTATTTGTAATATTTGATTGTTTGCGACGGTTTTTTGAACAGGTAGGCTATGAAGTTAACTTTGTACAAAATTTTACCGATGTTGATGATAAAATAATCAATCGAGCCAGGGAAAAGGGTCTTCAACCCGAAGAAATAGCGGCTAATTATATTGAACAATATTTGATTGATGCCGAAAGATTAGGCATCAATCAACCAACCGTTTCCCCCCGGGCGACTGAGCATATTCAAGACATTATCGCCCTCATCCAACGACTCGAAGATCAAGGTTTTACTTACTCTCTTGAGAGTGATATTTTGTTCGATGTTTCACGTTTTTCAGGTTACGGTAAACTTTCTCGAAAACCTATAGAAGATCAGATAGAGGGAGCACGGGTTGAGGCTCGTTATCAAAAAAGAAATCCTGCCGATTTTGTTCTATGGAAAAGCGCCAAACCAGGAGAACCCTTTTGGGAAAGCCCTTGGGGAAAGGGGAGACCAGGATGGCATATTGAGTGTTCGGCGATGTCGATGAAATATTTAGGCGAAACCCTGGATATTCATGCCGGCGGAATTGATTTAATATTTCCCCATCATGAGAATGAAATTGCTCAAAGTGAAGCAGCTACCGGCAAACCTTTTGTTAAATATTGGCTTCATAATGGTTATGTGAATATTCAAAATGAAAAGATGTCGAAATCTTTAGGCAATATCTTGACCGTACGTGAGCTTTATGCTAACCGTGATCCCCGATTATTGCGTTTAGTTATTCTTTTTACTCATTACCGCAATCCTATTAATATCGATGATACGATTTTAGATGCTGCAGGGAGTTATTTAAATCGAATTAAAAATTTTGTTCGGAATTTCTTTTTTATTTATAACCAAATCCAGTCAGATTCGAAATGGCAGGATAGTGATAAAAGCTTAATAGATAAAATCCAGTCAATGTATGAAAAGTTTGTTTCTGCACTTGCTGATGATTTTAATACCCCTCAAGCCTTGGCGGTTTTGAGTGATTTTATTAAAGAGATGAATATTTATCTTCAACCAAAAAGACGAAAATGGAATCTCAATACATTGGAAAGTATTTTAGGTTTTCTCAATCAAGTGAACCAAATTTTGGGTGTGATACCGCTACAGGGGATTGAGGAAGAAGATCGAGAAGTTTTAAAACTGATTCAAGATAGGGAAATTGCCAGAAAAAATCGAGATTTTTCCCAGGCAGATCTTCTTCGAGATACTATTGTGAAATCCGGCTATATCATCGAAGATACACCTCTGGGGCCTCGCTATTATCGAGATGAAGATTGTTAACTAAGAACAAAGATTCAACCTGCCACGGCATGTCGCTACATTAATCGTGCGCAATGAATTACGCCCCTACTTTTTAAATTCTTTAGTTGGGGCTTGATTTATCAAGACCGAGGGTGAATTCAAAATAAGCTTGAAGAAGAGTGAAGCAATGTCAAATATCATCTACGGACGAAATCCAGTAAAAGTAGCCATGGAATCACCAAGGAAAAAACCAATACAGCTTTATCTTCAGAATGATATCCAAGGTGAAGTAATCATAAAAATTATCGAGTTAGCCAATCGTTTAAAAATACCCTTTATTAGGCTGGATAAGTTTGCTATACAAAAAATTGTCGGCTATCCAGCTCATCACCAAGGGGTGGTTTTGGTTTATGAACCATTGGGAAGTCCAACCTGGAAAGATATTCTAACCAAAGCAAAATCCAAGAAGGATTCTTTGGTGGTTTTTGTTGATAGCGTTGAAGACCCACGGAATTTAGGTGCAATCCTCAGAACAGCATCAGCTTTTGGTGTTGATGGGGTTATTACTAGCAAAGCTCACACCGCACCGATAAATTCAGAAGTGATTAAAGCTTCAGCAGGAGAACTGGAAAAAGTCGACATAGCTCAGGAGAATAATTTTACTGGAATTGTTAAAGAATTTCGCGAGAATAATTTTTGGATGGTTTCCTTTGAAGCTGATGCTGAAATGCCCTTATGGGAAATGGATTTTAGCCAAGGTTCCTGGGGAATTATAGTAGGAGGAGAGGATCGAGGAGTTCGAAAGATTATCCGTTCGCTTTGTGATTACGTCGTTTCTATACCCTTGGAAAATATGGTAAACTCGCTAAACGTATCAGTAGCCTTTGGTATTGGACTTTATGAGGTGATTCGTCAAAAACAAGGGAGTCGTTCATGCTGAAAAAAGGTGATGTTATCGAAGGAATTGTTGAAACCTTTGCTCTTCCCGATTGTGTTGGAGTGATACGCCATCAAAACTGGGTAGTTTTTGTACCTGGGGTTCTACCTGGAGAAAAATGCCGAGTTACAATTCGAAAAGTCAAAAGAAATTTTCTTCAAGGAGAACTCGAAGAATTCATTGAAAAATCCCCAGCTCGAATTGAACCGATATGTCCTCATTTTAAAATGGGCTGTGGTGGATGTAGCCTTCAGTTTGCGGATTATGCTGAACAGGTATCAATAAAAGAGAAAAATGCCCTCAATACCATTGAAAAGATTGGTAAAGTCGATCTTTCATCGATAGACTATGAAGGATTTCTTCCATCAGTTCTAAGTCTTGGTTATCGTAACAAAATGGAGTTCAACTTTGGTAACCAAGATGGAAAATTGATTTGTGGATTGAGACCTAAGGGTAAATATTGGGATCTTATTGATTTACAAACCTGTTATTTAATGAATTCACAGCTGGTTACTGGATTATTAGATTTTTTTCGATCTTATGGAAACCGTTATGGATTAAAGGGATACGATCCGGTTCGAAAAGATGGTTTTTTAAGAAATTTATTAATTCGATACAACCGCAGTCTTGACCAATATTTGATCGGTCTTTCAACGATAAGGGGAGAACTCCCTGGGGTGGGAGAACTGGTTAAGGACTTGACCCATTATTTTCCTAACGTTTCTGGACTTGTGCACATTATAAACAATTCACTGGCTAATGCCCTCTTGTTTGAAGAAAAAATTCTTTTATATGGCTCGGATTATTATATTGAAACCATTGGTTCGACCCAGTACAAAGTCTCCGTTGATAGTTTTTTTCAGGTCAATATTCATACCGGTGAGCTACTTTTTCCAATCATTACCAATTATGCCGATCTCCAACCCGGGGAATCGCTTTTTGACCTTTATTCAGGAAACGGAAGTATTGGATTATATTTATCACGCCAGGGGACCATGATTACTGGAATTGAAGAAAATCCCCAGGCAGTTGAAGATGCTCAGTATAATGCTACTTTAAACTCGATTTCTTCTTATAACGCTATTTGTGGAAGAGTGGAAAAGGCATTGTTGGATGTAATTGGAAATTCTATGAAAAAAGGAATAGTTGATCCTCCTCGAGCAGGTTTGACACCCAAAGTTATCAAAACTTTGATTGCAGCTCACCCTGAGAAAATCGTTTATGTCTCTTGCAACACCGCATCGTTGGCTCGTGACCTAGCGGTATTTGCTGAGGACAACTATTTTTTAAAAAAAATTTCCTGGATCGATCTTTTTCCTCAAACCCCTCATTACGAAGCGGTAGCATTGATTGAACCTTCAAGTTAATTCTATTTTTCCCCTCATAGTGGGAAAGGATTCAGTTCATTTCTAAAAAATTCCAATTCCCGTTTTACCTTCCCTGCTAAAGGGGGAGATAAGTTTCTGAAAAAGTATTTTTCTTTATCATTTGGTGTTGTCTTAGAGCATAAGGATTTATCCATTAAGATCGGTATAAAGAAATGAGAAGGCAAAATTAGAATTATGGACTATCATAATATAATTAATAATTCTATTTTATTATTTTTTTCAATACTGGGGTATTGCAAAAAGATGGTTCGGTCGTTAGAGTATTACCAAATAAGGTAGGTGAGACCATGAAATCCATTGAGAAAGTAGAAAAATTTGCCCAACTTAATGACTTCGTTGCCGACAGAGTATACCACTTGAGCGGTGAAGGTGCCTTTGAAGTTTTAGCTCAAGCCCGAAAATTGGAGAAGTTGGGTAAAAAGATTATTCATCTTGAAATCGGCGAACCAGATTTTGAGACTCCTGAAAGAGTTAAAAATAAAGCAATTCAAGCCATCCAAGCTGGACATACCCACTACGTACCTTCTTCTGGATTAGACGACTTAAAAGAAGCAGTTACAACCTATATGAAAAAAACCCGGGGAGTAAACGTTGACCCGGAGGAAGTTGTTATCACCCCAGGAGCTAAACCGGTTATATTTTTAACCTTTCTTATGCTTCTTCAGCCAGGTGATGAGGTGATATATCCCAATCCTGGCTTTCCAGCTTACCGGTCAATTATTGATTTTGCCGGAGCAAAAGCAGTGCCTCTTCCTCTTTTAGAAGAGAATGAATTTAGGGTGGACACCAATGAACTAAAAAGTTTGATAACTTCGAAAACCAAGATGTTAGTTTTAAATTCTCCGCATAATCCGACTGGTTCAAGATTATTGGCCGAAGACTTAGAGGCAATAGCACATGTTGCAATCGATGAGGACTTAATGGTATTTACTGATGAAGTATATAGCGAAATTGTTTATGATGGAGATCATGTGAGCATACTCCAATACCCAGGCATGAAAGAGAGAACAGTATTGCTCGATGCTTTTTCTAAAACCTTTGCCATGACCGGTTGGAGATTGGGTTATGCAGTTCTTCCTCGGGAATTAGCCGGATATTTATCTTTATTAGTTACTAACTCCAATTCATGTACCTGTACTTTTACTCAGATGGCAGGAGCTGAGGCTCTTTTATTCGAGAGAAACTCAGTTCAAAATATGACGAACGAGTTCCGTCGGAGAAGAGACTTTTTATTTGATCGGATAAGCAAAATTGAAGGTGTTCAAATTGTTAAACCGAATGGTGCTTTTTATTATTTTCCCAATATCAAATCTTTTGGATTAACATCCCGAGAAATGGCTGCTTACCTTTTGCAGGAAGCTGGGGTTGCCCTTCTCCCTGGAACTTGTTTTGGTGAACAGGGTGAGGGTTATTTACGGATTTCTTTCTCAAATTCGATGGAAAATATTTCTGAAGCTATGGATCGAATTGAACTCGCCTTAAAGCGATTAAAAGCATAAAACCGGATCTCATAACCGGAACAGGAGGACGATAAAATGAAAATTGTTTTAACTAACTTTAGACGAAAAGGGACTCCTATGAGCCGAGCCGAAGAACAGGGATTGCTTCAAAAAATTATTGATCTTCTCTATGTTGAAGGCTTGGAATTTGATTTAAAAATTGTTGATTCAGAATCTGGTGAATGATTGAAAAGCCGGGATGATATTTCAGAAAAAAGAATCCCGGCAACGATAAAGAAGCACCCCGCTAAAGTGCGGGGTGTAAATTTCTCTTGCCAAAGAAAATATGAAACCACCGCAGCAAACACTGGCTCTAAAACAAAAATGATTCCAACATGGATAGCGGTAGTATGTTTTTGTGCTATTTTTTGAATCGCAAAAGCCAGCCCGGTTGCGGCAGTCCCTAAAAAAATAAACTGACCAACATCGATCCACTGAGCGGGAAGGCGGAGTGACCGAAAAGAAATAGCCAGTAAAAAACTCAAAAAGGCTACCGTACCCATTTCAACGATAACCAGCGGAAGAGCCTGGCTTTTTTGGGAAAACCTTTCTACCAATACGATCTGCAATCCATAAGCTGCTGCCCCTACCAAGGTTAATAAATCTCCAAAAATTTGCCCTTTTTTTATAAATTCAGTAGGATTAAAAGTCAGAAAAGCTAATCCAACCAGAGCCATAGCTACTCCAATCATGGTTTCTTTTTTCAGCTTGGTTCGAAGGAAAGCGAAAGAAAAAAAAGGAACTAAAATAACCGACAATCCGGTGATAAATGCCGAACGGGCTGGTGTGGTATAAACTAAACCAAAGGTTTGAAAAAGATAACCACCAAAGAGAGCGGTTCCTAAAATCAAGCCGTATTTAAAAGTATTTTTATCTGGCAACCTTTGGGGAAGAATGAGTAGCAAAAATAAAGTGGCAATGGTAAATCGCCAAAAGAGAACATTCAGTGGGGCTTCTCTGCTTAATATGTTTTTCATCATGACAAAAGTTCCTCCCCAGACGAGGCAAACTCCTGCCAAGGAAAAATCAGCTATCAGTGAACGATTTATTTTCATAATTCTCTCCTTTAAATATCACTTGAAGCGATGGGTATTTTTTTTCTTGAATAAAATATTTTGCGCATTATTTGTTGGCATTTTAAAGCACACAAATGGTAGTATATCTTTATTTTTCATAAAATTGAACCAGGAGAAGGGTTAAAAAACAATTTCTACGAGATTAAGGAATTATTCGCTCCTTCACCCTTGGTGGGAAAAATTGGGATGAGGATGAAAACCAAGATTCGTCATGCCATGGCATGACGCTACATTAATCGAGCGCAATACATTGCGCCCCTCCAATTTAATATTCTTTGGTAAGGGCTTGATTTATCATGCCCATTCTAAATCCGTCATTCAGACTGTGTCACAATAATTCTGTAAATTATTTACCCCCACTAATGCTAATATTTTATAGTAATATTGGGGATAGATAACCAAAAACAAAAGATAAATGTACCTTGTCCTCCACTTTCAAGCTATTCCCGGTGTATGAAAGGGATTGTGACACAGCCTGATTGCGAGGAGTGTCTTATGCGACGTGAGAATCTCATCCTTTATCCTTTTCTTTAAAATTTTTCTTAGAATAATCAGGAAAAACTGAAAGGCACCCTCACCGCTGCAAAGCGCCTCCCCTCCAAGGAGGGGAATTGTTGAATTCATTCCCCCATTGAGGGGGGTTAGGGGGGTGTGCCTTTATCTCTTTTGCTAATTCTTTTTTCAAAAATTTCTGAATTTACAGGATAGACAAGAATCTTTAATAACATTTTAATGTTTCCGGATATATGAGAAAATATCCTATAATAAGTATTAGCATCTATTGAGAAAAAATTTCAGAAATTTAATAGAGGGTGGGTGTTCATTTTTGAATAGCAAAGAAAGAGTTAAAATAGCATTATTACATCAAGAACCAGATCGGGTTCCCGTTACTGCCAGCTTTGTTCCTGAATTTGTTGAACGATTAAGAAAACACCTGAATTTACCTATGCACCTAATCAATCCGCATGGAGGAGAAATCCACGATTTAGAAAAGTATTTTGATCTTGATATCATTCAATATTCAGTAGGAATTGCCAATTCCTATTATGCATCCAATGAAGATGAATATACCTGTGATTGGGGAATCAAATGGAAACAAGCCGAGTACAAAACCAGGTTTGGGATTGGTCGGTATACCGAAATAGCTGAAAATCCTCTTGCCGATGAAGATCGAATCAATAATTACCAGCCTCCAGATCCAAATCGGAAAGATCTTTACGCCCCTTTTAGTAAAATTCTTGAGCAGTATGGGAAGGATTATTACATCCTTGGAGTAACAGTTTGTACGATATTTGAGGGGGCATGGTATCTTCGAGGTTTAAACCGTTTATTAATGGATATGGTTTATGATGAAGAAAAAGCCAACCGCATCCTTGACATTCCCTTTCGTTATCATCTTGCTGCTGCTAGTAACTTAGCGAAAATGGGAGCCGATGGTGTTTGGATTGGTGATGATGTAGGAACGCAGAAAGGGATGATGATATCTCCTGAGATGTGGAGGCAATATCTCAAACCACGAATGGCCGCATTTTGCCAGGAACTGAAAGCTATTAATCCCAACCTGAAAATTGCATATCATAGCGATGGTAATATATATCCGATTATCGATGAATTAATTGAAATTGGGATTGATGTTCTCAATCCAATTCAACCCGCAGCTATGGATCCAGTCTATCTCAAAAAGAGATATGGTAAAAACTTAGCTTTTTGGGGAACTATCGATGAACAGTATACACTTCCTTTTGGATCAGTCGAAGATGTTCGCCAAGAAACTCTTTCTCGGATTCAAAACGTCGCTCCAGGAGGAGGTTTAATTCTTTCTCCAACTCATCATATTCAGCTCGATACTCCGATTGAGAACTTTTTAACCTTCTTGGAAACAGTTCAAACCCAAGGCTATTATCCGATCAAAGTAGAGTGAGCGAAGAGGATGGCCTTCTCCCATTAAGGGGCTCAGGATTATAGTGATGCGTCATCCTGAAGATTTGTATTCAGAAGCCGTGAGGATCTCATCTGAAACCGAAGGTGTCATCCTGAGCGGTGCTTTCCCGCGTGAGGATCTCATCTTTTAGGTTTTTTTATTCTTCAAAAATATTTAAAATATGAGATTCTCACGTCGCACAATACGCTCCTCAGAATGACAGACTGGGTGGATGAAATTCCCACTTCGTCCGGCAAAAACACCAGACTCCTCAGAATGACAGACTGGGTAGATGAAATTCCCACTTCACAAAATAGACTCTTTAGAAAGACGGAGTGGGTGGATGTAATTCCCACGTTATCCAAACATAAAAAGGTTGTACTCTTAGCTTTGACGGTTTTAGATGGGTATTTTTTTCATCTGGTATTATCAAGCAGCTTGGATGTCAAACCCATAAAACAGGAACAAATAACTCATCAAGAGTAAAATGAGTATTGACTTTATTATACTTCCAGCTGTTTACTGATATATGTTGAAAAAATTATACTTATTGGGGTAGAATAAGTTTATAAATGAAAAAATAACACTGGAAGGGAGGCCAAGTTAATAAAAAGTATTTAAGAAGGGGAATTTAAAAGGATATTTTCTAAACCATTAAGGAGGTTTAAGCATGAAGAAAATTTTAGTTCTTATGGTGGTTTTGTCTTTAGTCTTAACCTTGGTTGGCGCAGTATCAGCCCAGGGGAAACATTTTGAAGAAATACGGATTCGGTTTTTCCCGGGTGGATCAGAAGGAGATCCCTTTGCTTCAGTGGTATATCGAGGTGCAAAAGCAGCTGAAGAGGACTTTGGCTGTACGGTTGAATATGTGTTTTCCCAGTGGCAGCCTGACCGGATGGTTGCACAGTTCAAAGATGCCATAGCTGCGAAACCTGATGGGATAGCAATAATGGGGCATCCTGGTGATGATGCTCTTGATCCGCTTATTGATGAGGCCATCGCCGCTGGTATTATCGTTACTTCACAAAATACTGCCCTGCCGATAGCAGAGGGGAAATATAAAGATAAAGGTTTTGGATATGTAGGTCAGGAACTCTATGCTTCTGGATATTCCTTAGGTCAAAAAGCTGTTGAAAAGTTTGGTCTTAAGGAAGGGGATCGGGCTATGGTTTGGGGATTGCTTTCCCAGGAAACTCGTGGCCTGAGGACCAAAGGAGTAATCGATGCATTTGAAGAAGCCAAATTAGTTGTTGATTATATCGAGATTTCTCCCGAAGTGAACGCTGATGCCCCGCTGGGGACTCCAATAGTAAGCGGTTATCTCTCTTCTCACCCCGATTGCAAAATTATCGTAACTGATCATGGTGGACTCACCGCTACTTTAGAAACCTATTTGAAGGGAGCTGGCAAGGGTCCTGATGATGTTATTGGGATTGGGTTTGACTTGACAGCAGCTACTGTTGAAGCGATACGAAACGGTTTCTGTGATTTGATACTCGATCAGCAACCTTATCTCCAAGGATATCTGCCCATACTCCAAATTTGTTTAACCAAAAAATATGGTTTTTCCGGACTTCATATCGATACCGGTTCCGGATTTATTGATGCAGGCAATGTTGAAGCTGTAGCGAAGCTGGCTGAAGAAGGGATTCGATAATTAGTGACTACTCAAGAATCTTTGGTCAAATTATGTAATATCAAAAAATCGTTTGGCCATGTTGAGGTCCTGAAGGGGATTAACCTGGAGATTAACACCAATGAAGTCGTTGGTTTATTAGGTGATAATGGTGCCGGGAAATCCACCTTGATCAAGATTATCACCGGAGTCCATCAACCGGACTCCGGTGATCTCTATTGGAAGGGAGAAAAACTGGTCAATTTTAGTGTGGCGAAAGCTCGTGATATTGGTATTGAAACCGTTTTTCAGGAACGTGCTTTAAGTGAAGAGCATAGTCTTTGGAGAAATATTTTTATGGGAAGAGAAATAACCTCCCGCTGGGGATTTATCGATGTAAAAAGAGAGAAAGAAAAAACTGAGAGGATTATGAAAGAATATATGGGTTTTACCTCTTCGGCATTAACTACTGATGCAGTGGTTAGAACAATGTCAGGTGGAGAAAAGCAGGGAGTGGCCATAGCACGGGCTCTTCACTTTGAAGCTGATCTTATTATCCTTGATGAGCCAACCACCGGACTTTCTTTGTCCGAAACTCAAAAAGTACTTGGTTTTGTTGATGACATTAAAAAGAAGGGTAAATCATGTATTTTTATTACCCATAATATCTATCATGTCTATCCGGTTGCCGACCGCATTGTAGTCCTTGATCGAGGTAGTGTTGTTGGGCAATTTCGAAAGGATGAAATATCTTTAGAAGAGCTGGTTAACCGACTTTATTTGGTGGCTCGAACGGGGAAATTAAATGAAAATGGAACTTCAACTGTTGCTTGTGATCAACTCCAGGATGAAATGCAATCAAAAATGCCTTAAAGTTGATCTTAAAAACCAGAGGTGAAGATTCTCTTAAAATAGAATTGGTTTGGGACTTGAAAAATCTAATGGTACCATTTTTTGAGGATGTACGGAGGAGATTATGAGATCGGCATTACTAAGAGAAAATAAATCTCAAATCAGCGTAATCATCGTTTTGTTTGGGATTTTTATCCTTTTTACCATAGGAAGCCCCCAAACTTTTTTATCCTATAATATTTATTATTCTTTTATGTCAACCATCCCCTTCTTTGCCATTATGGCCTTGTCTTTAACTCTGGTAGTCATCTCTGGTGAGATGGACCTTTCATTTCCTTCGATCATGGGTTTTGCCGGTTGGGCATTTACTGTGATCTACCATCG
>MTKW01009046.1_pt1 | contig 32424 bp, 32 predicted proteins | sample 1042761 | NCBI WGS metagenome assembly MTKW01 (sample SAMN06205366, study PRJNA360243) | anaerobic digester metagenome | biome: Wastewater treatment plant; feature: Anaerobic digester sludge; material: sludge; isolation source: anaerobic digester fed with sludge from wastewater treatment plant ...
ATAGAGCGAAGTTCGTAGGAATCTCCCACTTCTAAGCGAAGCGAAAGTGGGAGTAGTTCAAACCCATAAGCAGGAAAGCAAAAAGCTAATGGTCACAAGCTGTCTCTGGACAATTCACATATACCCGAGCTATCTGCGGATTAACTGCTGTCCGGCGCACGGGTATTCTGGCTGGGCTACCTACTTGAACCTCGGGAATATCTGTGATATCAACCATGGTTAGCTGCATCCCTACTTTACCGATAATCCTCCCGCTTCCTTGGGGAAATCTGACGGTTACTGCCATCCTAGGGTGATTCAGATACTGCAACAACAGCTTCACCATTCCTTTTAACAATTCCAGCAAGTTAACCGGCCGAAACACCGGCTCCATTTGCAGTCCATCGCAATATCCTACAGGTAACACAGCCACTCTGGTAGCCCTTTTGCTTGTATAAGTCTGACCATAACCTACACTATGACCGGCAGGAAGATCTCTCACATAGCTAACCCGAGCCCAGAAGCTCCAAGGGTCCTTTAATTTAATCTGATGGGCTAAACGTGAAGACGGGTACTGACCAAAAAGTAAGGTTCCTGTCCTGACCATATCTAAATGCATCTCCGGGTAATTCAAGAGAGCTCCACTATTAGCGATATGCCTAACTAAGCCAGTATATCCCGCCTCCTCCAATTGTCTACAAACACCTTGGAAGATAGCAAACTGTTTTTTGCTATAAGCAGATTTAGGGGAGCTGGCACTGGCCAAATGGCTGTATACCCCGGTCAGCTCTAATCCGGCATAACCAGCTATAGCTTCTGCTGCCCCTTTTAATTCTCTAGGCCACAGTCCGGTCCTACCCATTCCTGTTTCCACTTTAAGATGAAACTCTACCTTCTTACCTAACCTCTCTGTCGTTTGCCCCAACCAAGCAATAGCCTCTGTATCAGCAATTGTTGCTATAAGGTCATGGGCTACGATCTTTTCAGCCTCTTGAGGCAAGAAGGGGCCGAAGACTAAAATAGGTAGTGTTATACCGCCTTGCCGCAGAGCCAACCCTTCAGCTACTGTAGTTACCCCAAGCATATCCACCCCAAGCTTTTCTAGCAGCCGGCCTACTGTGACGGCCCCATGCCCATAAGCCTCAGCCTTAACAACAGCCAATAGACGCACATGGGCTTGTAGCTTTTCCCTGATGGCCCGATAATTATGCTCTATAGCTGCTAGGTCGATCTGCACCCAGCATCTCTGAGCGGTATTTGGCTCTATCTGTTTTGGCTGTTTCATTTGATTCTTTCCTTCTTCCTATCTTTTCGTTCTTTCCTTTTTACCACTCTTCAGTCTTGCTGTCTTTCAGTTTTCTATTCCTTCTACTCCTACTCCTCTGTCGTTACTGCTATTTTTCTTCCCCATTTACTTAATTTTGCCCGCCTAGCTTTTTCTTTAGGGCGATTAAGCGACGGATATTTCTTTGATAGAAGGGTTCAGACTTAGTCCACAGTTGATAAAAAAGCGGAGAGAAAACTAGATCATACTCCCCAACAAATTCCGTATACTCACCATTAAAGCCTTTTTTGAAGCGCACTAGGCCATAAAGAGGATGATCTTCCGGTACATCCCCAGGCACGCCGCGAAAATCATACATTGTACAGTTATTATCCTTAGCCCACTTGATCATGGTCCACTGTAGCAAATAATTTGGCATCACATTGCGATGACTATTAGAAGAAGCGCCGTAGATATACCAAGCCTTGTCACCATATAAAAAGGCTATGGTTCCAGCAATAGGCTTTCCTTGATAATAGGCCATAAAAAGCTTTAGATAGCCCGGCGGGGTTAGGTAATCCCACAACAGACTAAAGTATTGGTAAGGACGAACGAGGAATTTATCACGCTCAGTAGTCTCTTTGAGAATTTCATAAAAGACAGGCAGTTCATCCTTACTGCAATCTTCCTTGATCTTCACACCTTTCCGGTTGGCTAAACGCACATTATATCTGGTTTTCTGATGAAAGTTACTAAGGAGTGATTCTTCATCAGGAGTAATATCCAAACGAAAAACAAAGCGGGGCTGAATTCCTTCAAAGCCTTCCTCTGTACTACTTGCTTGAAAACCTCTGCTTCGGAGATATTCCCGGAAATCCTTATTATCTGCAGTTACATCAGGGTCTATTTTTAAGAAGATAGCTCCATGTTGCCGACCTATTTTTTGAGCAGCAGCAAAGAGGAAATCCATCAGAGGCTCATTATTGATATCGCCCACAGGACCCCTGGGAGCATAAAAGATAGTCTTCTTAATAATAGGGATTTTTCTTTTCAGAATACTAAGGGCAGCCTGTGGTATCCCTTTTTCATCTTCGATTAACAAGCGTAAGGGTTCCCATTCACCGCGGCCCTTTATTTCACCCCATTCGTAAGATTGGAGAATATGCCCCTTTGGAGCTTGAGACACATAGCTATTAAACAGCTCCTTTTCATTTTCAGTAATTAATCTGGCGTGATACATTTTTCCCTCCAGGCTTACTCTACTATTACCAAATTCTCTGCTAGTACCAGTTCCTTTACTAATAGTATTAATGTACAAAAATAACCTTGTCTAATCAAAAAAAGTGATTTCTGTTAGACAAGGTTGTTGTTAACATCTTATTTGTTATTAAAGCTTGTTATTCATATAGTTTTTTGTCGTATTAAGGCTTAGAGCCCTGTTGCTTAACAATCGCCCCAATAAAATCACGGAAAAGAGGATGGGGTCGGTTGGGTCTGGATTTAAATTCAGGATGGAACTGACAAGCCACAAACCAAGGATGATCAGCTAGTTCAATAATTTCTACCAATTTATCGTCTGGCGAAATACCGCTAATGATCATTCCCTGCTGACCCAGTTTCTCCCGGTAGTCGTTATTAAATTCATAACGATGCCGATGTCTCTCTGCAATCTCCGGCTCACCGTATGATAAAGCTGCTTTTGTCTCCGGTATCAGTTTACAAGGATAACTGCCCAGGCGCATTGTACCACCCAAAATGTTGACATTCTTCTGCTCAGGCAATAAATCAATTACCGGATGAGGGGTTTCCGGGTCAAATTCCGAGCTATTGGCATCTAAACCTACCACATTGCGGGCAAACTCCACTACCGCCAATTGCATCCCTAAACAAATTCCCAGAAAAGGTATCTTGTTCTCCCGGGCATAACGAATAACTGAGATTTTTCCTTCAATTCCTCTATCTCCGAAGCCACCAGGAATCAAAATACCGTCAACGCCTTTCAACAGCTCCCCTGGGGATTGGCAATTCTCAAATTGACTAGAAGAGATCATCTTGATCTTAACAGCTATATCATGGAAAATGCCGGCATGTCTTAAGGACTCGCTCACACTCAAGTAAGCATCAGGTAATTCCACATATTTGCCGATTAAAGCAATAGTCACACAGCCTTGAGGGTTCTTAACTTTTTCCACAAGGTTTTTCCATTCTGTAAGTTCCGTCGGTCCGCACTGTAACTTCAACTTATTAAGTACAATCTCGTCCAGGCCTTGTTCTGCCAGACTAAGAGGAATCTCATATATAGATTCTGCATCAACAGCCTGAATTACTGCTTCTTTGTCTATATCGCAAAATAGAGCAAGTTTCTCCTCCATTTCACTGGAAATCGGTTTTTCTGAACGACAAACAATAGCATTAGGCTGAATTCCGATACTTCTTAATTCTTTTACGCTATGCTGGGTCGGTTTAGTTTTAGCCTCGCCAGCCGCCTTCAAAAATGGAACCAGAGTTACATGGATATACATAACGTTATCTCTACCTAGGTCGCTCTTCATCTGACGGATTGCTTCTAGGAATGGTAGAGACTCGATATCTCCAACAGTACCCCCAATTTCGACAATGACTATATCCGGGGAACCTTCATCGCCTACCTTGAGGAGGAGGTCTTTGATCTCGTTGGTTATGTGGGGAATGACCTGTACCGTACCACCCCTATAGTCTCCCCTTCTCTCTTTACTAATGACAGAGGCATAGATCTGTCCAGTAGTTACATTACAGGAGCGGCTTACATTAATATCGATAAACCGCTCATAGTGGCCTAAGTCTAGGTCGGTTTCAGCCCCGTCTTCTGTGACAAAAACTTCACCGTGTTGGTACGGACTCATGGTGCCAGGGTCAACATTTATATAGGGGTCACACTTAATAACGCCTACTTTGAGCCCGCGACTCTTCAGCAAGCGTCCCAGTGATGAGGCAGTAATACCTTTTCCTAGGGAGGAAACAACTCCGCCCGTTACAAATATATATTTCGCCATTTTCTCCTCCTCTTGCTAAATTTATTATCTTAAATTTTAATATTGACTATTCTACTGCAAAATACACTATCAACGATAAAAATCTACAAGTCATAGACATATTTTCTCACACATACTTCTTAAATTCTATACTTATCAGTTCAGGATAGTCAATACTAAATCTCAAAGACAAAACAAGGTATAAATTAAACGAAAACATGACCAGAACAACTCAAATTAAAAGGAAAAAGCCGGCTACCCGGCTATAATTTCTGTAAAAAAATGATCTAAATTACTCTTCGTCCCAGTCTTCATCATCAAAGCTGGCGATGTCATCCAGATCCTGAAAGTCTCCTTCTTCCAGCTCTATTTCATCCTCTAAGGAGCGGCGGCGAGGAGTGCGCGGTGCTAATAGATCAGTAGGATCATATTCACGCCTAACAACCTTATCCTTTTTCCATTCCTTGAGACCCCAAGTGCTTTGGCCTAAGGAGACAAATCGGCTGTCTAGAATTATTTGAGTATGAATATTAGCCATCAGTTGATGATTATCGCTAGAAATGTTCTTAATGGCAAATACCTGCTGCACTAAATCTCTAAACTTCTTAGGTTTTCCGTCTGCTTTAAGAATTTGATATACCAGGTCTGCATCTTCCTGAAGGGGATCAAAATCCATTAAAGCTCCCATAAATCAAAACCACTCTCCTTTTACATTCTATCCGGGGCTGAGACTCCCAGTAAATGCAGAACATTTCTTAAGGTAATTCTAGTGGCCTCAACTAAAACCAGGCGTGCATTTTTTAATTCTTCATCGTCAATCAAAACCCGGCAACTGTTATAAAAGCTGTGGAATAAGGAGGCCAGCTCGTGAGCATATCTAGTTAAACGGTGAGGCTCCTCATTTATTGCCGCTCCGATAATTTCATCAGGCAAATCAGCAATTTTTCTAATCAGATCTAATTCGCTTTCCTCCTCAAGCCTTTGGAGATTAACCTCTTCTATTTTGGGCAGTTTTTCTGCACCAGCTTTGATAATACTACAAATTCTGGCGTGGGCATATTGCACATAGTAAACGGGATTTTCAGAGGATTCCTCCTTAGCCAGATCTAAGTCAAAATCTAAATGACTGTCGGGACTGCGCATAACAAAGAAATACCTAGCAGCATCCTTACCTACTTCTTCGATTAATTCTGAGAGGGTAACATATTGACCGCTTCGTTTGGACATCCGCACAATCTCTCCGCCGCGGAACAGACGTACCAGTTGCATCAAGATTACTTGCAGATTGTCAGGGTTATAACCAAAGGCCTGCATGGAACCTTTCATTCTGGCCACGTGGCCGTGATGATCTGCACCCCAAATATTGATTACCTTTTTAAAACCTCTTTCAAATTTATTACGATGGTAAGCAATATCAGCGGCAAAATAAGTAGGAATCCCGTTAGCCCTTACCAAAACCTCATCCTTTTCGTCACCGAAAAGGGTTGACTTAAACCATAAGGCTCCTTCTTTTTCATAAATATAATCCTTTTCCCGTAATACATCGATGGTCTGCTGGATAGCTCCACTGTCATGGAGACTTTGTTCGCTAAACCAAACATCATATTCTACTCCGAAGTCAGCCAAATCCTTTTTGATAGCTGCTATTTTCTCCTGCAAGGCAGTCTGGACTAGGAACTCACGGCGCAGTGCTGGATCGACCTGCAGATATTTATCCCCAACTTCTGCGATTATATTCTTAACAGTATCAATTAAATCTTCGCCATGATAGCCTTCCTCAGGAAAGGGAACATCCTGACCGTGTAATTGGAGATAACGGGCCTCCAAACTTTTAGCGAAATTCTCAATTTGGTTGCCTGCATCGTTAATATAATATTCCCTAGTAACATCGTATCCTGCGGCCTGTAGCAAATTGCACAAGCTGTCACCTAGGGCTGCCCCTCTAGCATTACCCATATGTAAGACCCCTGTCGGGTTAGCACTGACAAATTCCACTTGGATTTTGCTGTTCTGGCCATAGTCAGAACAGCCGTATTTTTCGTCCTGCTCTAACACTAAGGGCAATACTGGGTAGACCCATGAAGGTTGGAGATAAAAATTCAAGAACCCTGGGCCTGCAATCTCTAGTTTTGACACCCAATCCGAACTATCGGGCATATTATCTTTAATTATCTGAGCTATTTGACGGGGTGCTAAACGAGCTTCTTTAGCTAACAGCATAGCCACATTAGCGGCAAAGTCGCCATGAGCTTTTTCTTTTGGTACTTCTATTGTAAAATCAGGAATTTGGTTGAACGAGATTAGCTCTTTTTCCTTGGCTTTATTCAAAGCCAGTGCAATCTGTTCTTTGATTTTTTCTTTTATTTGTGATACTAAAGTCATTAAGCTTCCTCCCCAACCCATACAGTAGAACATCAACTCACTATCCTCGCTATAGAGCAAGTATAGTTAGACGAGCTAGTATGTGATTTCTTTGCATAAATATGTCAGCCGTATCCTGTTATAAGATAACCGTCAGAGCTTACTTTGTCAATCAATTTTGGCTATCACAATTATATGTTCTGCCTGGCAAAGATGTCAATCGGGAAGAAAGCAGAGCAAGCTTAACTAGCAATGATGAATTGATGCTGAGTCTCCGGGGTAATTCTGGTTATTTGCTCTTCACTACCATTTTCAGAGTTATAAAAAATCACAAACTTTTCATCAAAAACAGATCCACGAACTTCCCAGGTCAAGACTTCCTTGCCCCATGGGTTAGTTATTATGGCAGGACGCATTAATTCTACTTCTAATAGGATACTAACCTGCTTGCGGATATCTTCTTCGCTTAAACGTGGAGCCTTAATCTCCCGCTTTTTATGATGCATATAATAGGGAGTGCCTTCATAGCCTATGATTTCACCATTATCTAGAGCCACTTGAACTTTTACCTGATCGGGATAAAGGAGAACTCCTTGCTGTACCGGTACAAAGCTATAAACACCGGTATGATCATCTTGTTCGACTTTAACCACAGTCATTTGGGGGAAGTTCCTTTTTTGCAGGAAATCCAAAGCCTTTTCTTCTGCTTGGTTAAGATCAAGGTTAGCCTCCGTTACTTCCCGTGGATTCATAGTCCAGATAATAGTTCCATCTAGTTTGCTGACATCAACATAAACTGCAGAGCTTTCCCCCTCAGCAGGTGCAAATTCAAAACCATAGGTGGGAATATCACCGACACCTTCATAGTTCAGAGTAACATTATGACGGATATCATTTTGGTACCACCAACTTTGAGCTAATTGCCGAGCTTCTTCTTGGCTTAGCTCTTGGCCGCCCCTGATGGTAACAGTATCAGGCAATACCGGACTTAAATCTTTAGCTAGATTGATTTCCGGGTATTCCTCCAGTTTCTTCTCTGCTAATTGGAAACCATTAAGAATCGTATTATCAGCCATTGCCTGGTCTGATTGTACCAAAGCCAATTCAACTTGGGTCCAACTAAGCCCTTCATTAAGAACTTGGGCTGATAGGTTAGACATTTCTTCCTCTAAACCCTTGGCTGTTTCATATAAGCCTTGAATTATTTTTTGTTCCTCTTCAGTTAAAGGAGAGGCTCCTTGAGCAGTCCGGTTAAGCAAAGCAAAGGACATATCGGTAATATCTGAGAGTAGTTTTTCCGTTTTTGTTAAGGGTACTAGGCCTAAAGGTAAAGTGCCTAAATTTGATTGGGCAGCAAAAGACTGGCGCCATAAGGTTGCCAGCCCTATAATATTCTGTTCCCGAGAAGTGCTGACTAACAGTTGGGCTAACTGCCCGGTTATATTATCAATATGCCAGGTCAATTCGTGAAAGGCCTTTTGGTATTGGCTCTCCGCCCTGTTTTGTAAGGTTTGACGGGAGATATATTCCGTATAACCCCAATAAATTGTACCGACCAATACTAGCGCTAAGGCTCCAGGAAAAATCCACCTTGTCCACTTTTTCATCTTGTGTTCTCCCTTCTAAAGACCAAAAACGTGCTTACCTATTCGGGCAATAATCCGTCGGGACCAGATCCATTTGGAAGTAGCTGTGGCAGGATTCCAGTAATATAGAGATCCCCCGGTAGGATCCCAGCCATTAATAGCCGCCTTTGCAGCTTTAACCGCCGAGGCAGTAGGTGGAGAGAAGTATTGGCCATCAGATACAGCAGTGAAAGCTCCCGGCTCAAAAACCACACCATAGACAGTATTGGGGAAGTTAGGGTTTTTTACCCGATTGATAACACACGCCCCTACAGCAACCTGTCCCACAAAAGGCTCACCTCTGGCCTCTCCGCTAATAATCTTAGATAAGACATACACATCGTTACTAGATACTGTGCCGACTTTATTTTGCGCCGCTGCTGATTGAGTTGATTTGTTTGTCTGCCAAGCTGCTGCTGAAAGAAGCGCAAGTCCTATAACTAGACACAATAATAACTGTAGCCTTTTTCTCTTCAATGTCATCTACCTCCGCTGTAAAAATAGCTAATAATGCACGCATAGTATTTGTCATGATTTGCATTTCTATAACTGAAAGAAAAAAATAAATGCAAAGAATAACGAGAACTGGATTACCGGTTCCTCGCTTAGAAATATCTAAGCTCGTCAAAGGTACTCCTGTTCTCGTTTATTTTTGCAAGTACGGAAAGGAAGACAAAAAGATATAAGGGATAATAATTTAAGAAGCGAAGATATGTGATTTCAAGACAAAAAGTAATGCGAGGTAACTACCTCGCATTACTTTTGTTATTATTGCAATTTTTGATAATTGGCAATGCCATCGGCTGCCAATTTCATTTTTTCCTGACGGGCTTCTTCCAAGATCATATCTTTGACCTTCATTAAACGGGTCAAATTACCCCGTTCGTTTTCATCTAACTTCATGCGGATTGCCTTGATTGTTACCTCTAACTGGGGGATGATCACATGCTCTAAAGCATTAACTCTCCGCCGAGTCCTTTCAATTTCTTGAGCCAGCATCTGGGCTCCCTTTTCCATCTCGGCCAACTCCAGCATTAGCGGCAAGGCCTGAGACAAGGCCTCAATCGAAGCATCTAGCTCGCCGGAAGTAAAGGCATATCCATAGGGATAGACATTGGTGGGATCATCGCCAACCATTTGGAAACTGAACTTTGGCACATTGACACTCATTACATTGCGATAGCTCACACTAAGCTCTACTGATTGCTTAGGGTACATCAGAGCTTCCCGCATATTCTCCGGAGAAGAAACTGCTGCCGCCATCTGGAAGTTCTTGTGGGAAGCCATAATCATGGCTTCCACCTGCTCTCTCAACTCTTTGTTGCGCCGTACCAGCTCCAAGAACTGACGCATCAGTTCATCACGCTTATCCTTTAACAGCTTATGCCCACGACGGGAGGTTACAAGCCGTTGTTTTAGCCTGGTCAGCTCCATTCTGGTAGGGTTAACTGCCAATTGTTTTACAGCCATAATTAACCCCCCTTTATTTCACTTCAACAGGATAGTATTTGCTCAAATATTCGTCTCTAACCCGCTTCAGTTCATTACGAGGCAGAATTTTTAGCAGTTCCCAACCGATTTCTAGGGTTTCTTCAATTGTACGGTTAGTATGATATCCTTGGGAAACATAACGTGTCTCAAATTCATCAGCAAATTTGGCATATAGTTTATCAACCTCTGTTAAGGCTGCTTCACCCAGAATTACCATCAATTCTTTGGCATCCTTACCCCGAGAATATGCCGCAAAAAGCTGGTTCATAGTATCAGCATGATCCTCTCTGGTCTTTCCTTCACCAATACCTTTGTCCTTCAAACGGGAAAGTGAAGGCAAGACATCAATTGGTGGGGCAATACCTTTGCGGTGCAATTCCCTGGAAAGAATAATCTGACCTTCTGTTATATATCCTGTAAGGTCGGGTATAGGATGGGTTTTATCGTCCTCAGGCATAGTTAAGATCGGAATCATAGTAATCGAGCCTGCATGACCTTTTTTACGCCCTGCCCGCTCATACATAGTGGCCAGGTCTGTATAAAGATAACCAGGATAGCCACGACGGCCGGGGACTTCTTTACGGGCGGCAGAAACCTCCCGCAGGGCTTCTGCATAGTTAGTGATATCGGTAATGATTACTAAGACATGCATATCCTTTTCATAAGCTAGATATTCTGCAGCAGTAAGAGCCATCCGCGGAGTAGCAATACGCTCAACAGCAGGATCGTCCGCTAAATTTATGAACAAGACGGTACGCTCAATAGCCCCTGTCTTCTTGAAATCGGTAATAAAGAAATCGGCTTCTTCAAAGGTAATACCCACAGCGGCAAAGACAACAGCAAAATTGCCCTCATCGCCTAAAACCTTAGCCTGACGGGTGATCTGAGCCGCCAGCTCTGCGTGGGGCAAGCCTGAACCTGAGAAAATAGGTAGCTTTTGACCACGAACTAAAGTATTCAAACCATCTATGGCAGATACTCCTGTCTGAATAAATTCTGCCGGATAATCGCGAGCCACAGGATTTATCGGTGCACCGTTGATATCCAAGTACTTTTCAGCCAGAATAGCAGGTCCGCCGTCCATCGGTTTTCCCATACCGTCGAAAACACGACCCAGCATATCGCTGGAAACTGCTAACTCAGCACCTTTGCCTAAAAACCGGACTTTACTATTGGCAACATTAATTCCAGCAGCACTTTCATAAAGCTGTACCAAAACATTAGAACCATCAATCTCCAGAACCTTGCATTGTCTGATTTCACCGTTTGCTAGCTCTATCTCTCCTAGCTCACCATTAGTCACACCTTCAACGTCTCGTACCAGCACTAGCGGGCCGGCTACTTCATCAATCGTTCTATATTCACGAATCATCCTTACTCACCATCCTTCCCGCTTAAGGCACTAATTGATTCCTTTAGCTCCTTGGTGATGGCTGCGTACTCTGTAGCCGTATCTTCGTCAGCCACATACTTGGCCCGGGCAATCCGCTCACGGACCGGCAAGGCAAAAAGCTTATTCATATCGGCCCCATTCTTCAAGGCCTCACTTCCTAACTCATAGTAGCTGAGAACCAGCTTCAGCATTCCTAATTGCTTCTCTAAGGAAGCAAAGGCATCGTTATCATGAAAAGCATTCTGCTGCAAGTAGTCTTCCCTGATTGAACGAGCACTTTCCAGGATCAGACGCTCAGAGGCAGAAAGAGCATCGACACCAACCAAGCGGACTATTTCCTCTAGCTCTGATTCTTTCTGTAACAAAGAAGTTGCCAGTTCCCGATATCTGCTCCAGTTCTCATCAATATTCTCAGTCATCCATTTGGATATCGTATCCATATATAAGGAGTAGCTATTTAACCAGCCGATAGCTGGGAAGTGACGAGCATAGGCTAGACCTGAATCCAGTCCCCAGAAAACCTTAACTATCCGGAGAGTCGCTTGGGAAACAGGTTCTGAGATATCGCCACCAGGGGGCGATACAGCCCCGATTGCAGTAAGGGAACCAATTCTTTCCTCCCTGCCTTCGCAGACAACTCGTCCTGCCCGCTCATAGAACTGAGCCAAACGGGAAGTAAGATAAGCCGGATAGCCTTCCTCACCAGGCATTTCTTCAAGCCGTCCAGACATTTCCCGCAAGGCCTCAGCCCAACGAGAGGTAGAGTCAGCCATAATGGCCACGTTATAACCCATATCACGGAAATACTCAGCTATGGTTATTCCTGTATAAATAGAAGCTTCACGAGCAGCCACAGGCATATCCGAAGTATTGGCGATCATTACAGTTCGCTTCATCAAGGATTCACCGGTTCGCGGGTCAATCAGCTCTGGAAACTCCATTAAAACGTCAGTCATTTCGTTACCCCGCTCACCACAACCAACATAGACAACGATGTCCACATCAGACCATTTGGCTAATTGGTGCTGAACTACCGTTTTCCCACTACCGAAAGGACCGGGTATGGCTGCAGTGCCGCCTTTAGGCAGAGGGAATAAAGTATCAATAACCCTTTGGCCTGTTACCATAGGAACTTGAGGCGGCAATTTTTGTTTATACGGTCTACCTATCCGCACAGGCCACTTTTGCAACATAGGTAAAATGTGCTCAGTACCATCGTCTCCTTTAATGGTAACTATCGGCTCGGTAATGGTGAAAGCTCCTGATTCGATCTTTTCCACTGTACCGCTTATACCATGGGGAACCATAATTTTATGAAGTACTACCGGTGTCTCCTGGACCGTACCTAAGACATCACCAGGGTTCACCTGATCACCCACTTGGGCTACAGGTACGAATTCCCACTTTTTCTCCCGATCCAACGAAGGAACATCTATACCCCGGGTTATATTAGTTCCGGCAATCTCCATCATCGCTTCCAAAGGTCGTTGTATACCGTCAAACATTGTTTCTATCAGCCCGGGAGCCAACTCTACTGAAAGGGGGAAACCTGTAGAAACAACAGGATCTCCGGGGCCTAACCCGGCTGTTTCCTCGTATACCTGAATTGAAGCCAGATCCCCTCTCATCTCTATTATTTCTCCAATCAGCTTTTGCCGGCCGACACGAACAACGTCAAATAAATCAACTTCCCGCATACCGTCTGCCACAACAAGGGGACCGGAGATCTTTACGATTCTGCCCTCGTTCATTTTGGTTAATCACCTCTTTATTAGCTCTATATTAGCGCTCTTAACTATTAACTCTATGCTTTCTATCTCTAACCGGTCTAACTTGATCCAGACTTACTCTAACTACTAGCTACTCTTCTCTAAAGAGAATATCTGCTCCCACGGCTCGCTCTACACTGCGCTTCACATTGTGCATTCCTAACCCCAGAGATCCTTCTTTATCTGGAATTGGAATAATTGCCGGAAGAGTGGCATCACGATAGAGGTCTATAGTGTCCTGGACCTTCTGCATGACAGACTCGGTAATATAGATAACAGCATAATCCTCCCGTGTTAAGCTATTTATGGTCCTTTCTGCCTCTTCCCTTTCTGTAACTGGAAAAACTGAAAATCCCAAAGCCATAAAACCTAAGACACTTTCACGATCACCAATGACAGCTATCTTATACATAGGTCTCCCTCACCTTCTCAGCAATACGTTGTTTGTCAATGCCCGCAACTTTACCAGCCAAAATAATCCGAGCTGTTTTCAGGTCGTTTTCCTTAGCTATCATATAAGCAATCAGAGGTTCCAACCCGAAAGGCACAAATTTGGCTTTTTTTAGTTGACGGAGGGAGAAGTCCTCCAAAATTTTCTCAAAGCTGCCTAGATCCCCCATGTTTATTGCCGGTGAAGCCTCTAAGAGCATCTCACCATAAGGCGTGTATGTTAGGGCCTGGACCAAATCAGCAATTTCTTCGCCAAAAACATTCAGGTAAAAATCTAATTCCAATTTACCTCCACTAATGAAGGCTTGGCGAAACAGGTTGCTAAAACCACCCTGACGCTTGATCCTCACAAAAGCCTTGATGTTAGCTGAATCAATTTCCCAGGCTAAATATTCATACAAAAAATGATTATTAAGCTCCTTGGCTTTTATCTTCATATCAGCAAAACAAGCCTGATCTAAAAGTAGATCAATGATCTGAGGGTCTCTTTTCCGACTGAACATCTCGATAGCTTCAGCTGTTGCCTTCTGCATCTGGGGTGTCATTGCAGCAAAAGTTCGCTCACGAATAGATTTTTGTAAGTTCTCCACTGGGATACTGCCTAAAGGAGAAAATAAAGCTTCCTCCAGACCTAAAAACTCAGCCTTTAGCAAAATTTTGATATTAAGATAATCGTAGCGATAAAGGAAGAAGGGACTCAATTCCTCGTCAAAGGAACTAAGCAAACTAATATTCTTCTGATGCTCGTCTGAAAGCAGTTCTTCGTACTGATCAATGGAGTAGTCATGTTTCAAACCATACTCACATTCTTCCTGTAATACCTTTAAACTATCTTCCGGAGTACGAGCATCCAACATCTGATCTATTCTTTCTTTAGTCAGCAAGGTTCTTTCTAAGGCTCTGATCCGGGAGGAAGCGTACAAGTAATCTGTATCCTTGCGCTTTGCCATCTGCTTCCTCCTTTCTAACCTTGTTCTCTAGTTTCATCAGCAAATAAAATTTCTGCCACCTGGCTTTCCAGCTCCTCTTTGCAGCTCTTCAGCAAGGCTTCATATGTATTGTTGTACTCAATATTTCCTTTTCGTAAGACAAAACCGCCTCTGGATTTAATATTCTCGTTGGAAATGATAAGTTGTGATTGTATACCTCGAGTCTCATATAGCTTTCTGGCTGCTTCTAAAAGCTGTGCTCCCATCTGAGCAGCATCTTCTCGTGTCATAAGGATCTCTCCTTGTCCGTCAGGAGAGGCCTCTACAATGCGTGGCGCCATCATTGCAATTTTATCTTCTGGATTCATAGCCACAAGCTTATCCACAGCTTTTGCAAAAGCACTATCCAGTAGATTGCGTCGCACCGTCAAAAGCCCTTTTCGCATTTCAGATTCAACAGCAGCCAGCTTATGCTTCCTCAGTTCCACAGCAGCAATAGTTGCTTCCTGGTCAGCTTGCCTTAAGATCTCGTCTGCTTCCTTCTGAGCCGCTGTGATATTTTCCTTGGCCTGGGCTTCAGCTTCAGCAATGATTCTTGCAGCTGCTTCTTGGGCTTCTTCTAAGATACGACTCTTAATTTTCTGGGCATTTGGCATATTCCTTCGGCTCCCTCCTTCTTAATTATAATAGACATAGGCTAATGGCTCTCTTAGATCTGGATAGCCAAGAGCATTAAGAAGGAAACCAGCAGGGCCAGTATGGCATAGGTTTCAACCAGAGCCGGGAACATCATGGCCTTACCGCCTGCTTCGGGACGTTTGGCAATAATACCCATACCAGCTGCAGAAACTCTACCCTGATAGATACCGGAAAACAGACCGACAATACCAATAGGAAGGGAAGCAATGAATATACTCATGCCTTGACTAAGGCTTACATCTGCCAATCCGCCAAAAACTCCAATTTTTAGCATAATTAGGAAGGCAATGATGAAACCATATATCCCCTGTGTGCCGGGTAAAGCCTGAAGTAACAGAGCTTGACCAAACTTATCTGGATCCTCGGTAATTACACCAGCAGCTGCTTCACCAGCCAATCTTACACCAACGGCAGAACCGATTCCCGCCAGTATTGTTGAAATTGCTATCCCCATAAAGCTCCAGAATAATCCACTCTTAAGAATTTCCATAATTGTTATGCCTCCTCATTAGTAATTTTGATAAATTTGGTTTTTGCTTTGAAGGGAGAGAAGGGTCTTCCTCCCGGAACATAAAACTGTCCGAAAAACTCAATGAAATGTAGCCTGGCAGTATGAACAAAAGCACCTAAGGCACCTAAGAAAAGATTTAAGGCTGTACTAAGCACAAATACTATTAGAAAGATTATTATCCCTAGGATACTAGGCCCACCCAAACTACCGATGATATTAAAGACGCTGGCAATAACCGCTGTACTAAGCCCCAGGGCCAGTATACGGGAATAGGAGAGGACATCTGAAACATAGTTAATTACTCCATAGAGACTAAGTAGCCCAGAGAAAAATCTCTTTATCGGGTTCTTGTGTTGCCGCCCCTGGGTTAGAATTAAACCTACTGCGCCGGCAATGGCCAGCCATTTGCCCAGCCCAGGCATCAGGAACAGAAGTACCAAACCAATGAGGAACAGGTACCAGAAGCCCACATCAAACAAGGCGTCCCAAGGTTTGCCATCTCTGATCAGCATAAAGCCTTTCAGGGCCATACCGGCAAAGAGATGCAGGGCTCCAAGAATAAAACAAAATATCAGCATTTTCATCGGGTCTTCCATGGTATTGAACCAGAAGGCAAGGTCACCAATTTCTAGGCCAAAAAAGGCTTTGCCGGCAACCTGAATGAGGTCTCCGAAATAGCTGCCAAAGACTACTCCCCAGAACACAGAGGCCAGGCCACAAATACCCAGAGCTCGGACTAGCTTGCCGATAGTCCCTTCCAACTTGAACTTGAAGGTTAAGATGAAGCTAGCTATGGCCAGTATTGCTCCATAAGCCGCATCACCCAACATTAGGCCAAAAATGGCGGCATAGAAAAAGGCTACGAAGCTGTTGGGATCAATGCCATCATAAGCCGGCAGACTATATAATTCGGTAATGCTCTCGAAAGGTTCCACCAGCTTAGAATTCTGCAACAAGACTGGTGGTTCCTCTCCTTCAAGGGGATCCCTGATCTCAAAGGAGCAAGAGAATTGCTGCAACAACTTTTCCAGTTTCTCTGCTTTCTTCTCCGGGATCCAGCATTCTACGAAGAAGGCCTCTTCACTATACAAAAGCTCCTCGCTTTGCTTTTGTTTCTGTAGTTCCACGGCAAAATAATCGTAAGTAGCCTTCAAATCCGGTAATACTGACGTAAGATTCGTCAGCTCCTTCTCGATAGACTGACGTTTTTCAGCAATCTCAGTCAACTGTAGATTAAGCTCCGTCAGGTTTTCTTGGGCTGTTCCCTTAATATCCCGGAAAACAGCTTTTTGAAAGCCTATGGTTTTTAACAAAGCTTGATTCTCTTCTTCTCTGTCTTTGGGATATAAGCCGAAAACATAGTTGTTTTCTTTATCAGTATCAAAAATCTGGAGTACTAACTCTACGTCTGCTGAAATTATGGCTTCTTGCAGAGTAAGTTCAGACCAATCAACGGGGATAGTTCCCACCAAGATGTTAGTCTTTGCTGTACTCTCCTCAGCCAAATCAAACTCTAATTTTCGATAAGGCTCTAGCATAACTGCTTTAGCTTCTAAGTGATTCTCTTCATTTTTTAGTTCACTAAGCTGCAAGATATATTCTGCTACTTGAGGAACTACTGCTTCGGCAGCTGGCAGCTTAGACTTAATTTCTGCTGCGGCGATAGACTTTTGCTGAGGAAATAAGGGCTTCTTAGATGTGTCATATCGCTCCAAAGCTTCTATGGCACTAGCTAGGTTCTTTAATTTATCTTCCAAGTTACCAGAAGCCTTTTCACCTTGAGGTAACTGAGCTAATAATTCTTCCCCGTAGAGGCTCTCTTCTGGGGAAGACAATTCGACACAAGAAAGCTTCATCAGTTCACTGATCAGGGTTTCTCTATCGCTTTTTAGAGCAGCTAAAAAAACGCGTTTCATTTTGACGATAGCCATTAGCCCCTCACAATCCTCTCTACAATAAGTTCAGCTGCTTTGTCCATTTTTGCCGAAGCTAGATCAGCCAAAGCCTTGCCTTGTGCCTCTATCTGTTTGCGCCTTATAGCTTCATCTTCTTCTACAGAGGCATCAGCCTTTTGTAAGGTCTCTTGACTTTTGACTTTGGCCTCTGCACGGGCTTTTTCCAATATAGCTGCACTAGCCTCTTTACTATCTTGAATAATCTGCTTAGCTTTAGCCGACGCTTCTTTTTTTATCGTATCTGCTTCAACTTCTGTCTCCTTGACCTCCTTCACTATTTCTAGTGACATAGCTAATCCCCCTTTCCTCTTAATTTGCGGTGCACTAAAACAGATGGCTTTGAACTAAAGTAAGATATCCCCTCCAATCCTCACTATGCTTTGTATAACTAGCATGTCCAATTTTACTACTTAAAGGATACTGAGGAACGGTTCTTCAGTGCTGTTCCCTTGATACATATATTAGAATTTTAATCCTGAAATATAGTGTATTACGGAATTTAGTTTTATTTCAACAACACAGAAGAACAGTCCCTCTGCATACCCTTAAGTTACTATTTAAGCTTCGTTATCCGGCAGACACATGGCCGTTAAGAAAAGAAGGTAGGCCGGATAAAAAAGCAGGAAAAAAGCTAGTGGTAAACTTGGTTGAAAAAATGCGCAAATAATCAGGGTTGGAATGTAATAGCTTAGACCTAAGACTTGAAAATAGCGAAATTTTCCTTGCCAAGCCTTGTTGCCCATAGGATAAGCCACTAAAGTGAATACAGCTAACCAAGGAAAAAAATACTTCGCTCCTCCAGCTAGTGGATCATCTTTTGATTTAAAATTTAGTATATTCTCATAATTATTTGCTCGATGTACAGTGTAGCCATATGCAGACTCTGCTGGGGCTAAATCTACTATAGACTGCAAAAGGGGCACAAACTCATCCAGACGTGGAAAACGCTTATCCAGGTAAAAAACTCGCTCTTCACACTGTACCCATATCCCGGTAGATTCTGACCCATCTCGCAAAGCAACAGCCTGAATTTTTTCGGCTGGTATTCTCTCCGCTCCGTAATAATCTTCGTATTTCAAGTACCTACTAGGGAAATCTATCTGAACCTTAGTAGTAGCAAGAATAAGATTCTGATTAAACACTATAAAATAAGCCAAAAAGAAAAGACAGCTTATGACATAAACTAATACACGTAATATTCTTTGTCGAATACTCAGAAGAAAGCCGGCACTCAAAAAAACATGGATTACTAAGGAAATCAATAGGGGGAGAAATAACCAGAAGGGTGTAGGAATCGACCAGGTCATCTCAACCACCCTCCCTTGCCTAAACCAACAAGGGCTATACCCATCAGGAAACAGAATATTCCTCGTAAGAAAAAGTGGGACGCTGTATATAACAAGCCGGTAAATACTGTAGTAATCCCTACTATACAGCTGAAAAAGGTTAAAAAGGCAGACAAGAGTTTTTTCATTTTCGCGCCATCCTAAGTCTCGAAAATTTTCAGTTGTTATATTCCTATGCCTGCCTTGATTTTGCTATGACTATAAAACTCGCTTTATGGTTGATCTTACTAGCCTTGGCTAACTTCTACAACCCAGTTAGCTACCCAAGCTTCACCTCCAGTGTTGAGCTTCACCTTGTACCAATTGCCTTGGACTCCAGTGATTTCTAGACTCTCGCCGGGATATAATTTTCCAATAATGTTATTAGCCGTTTCATCTGGACTCGAACGCAGGTTAACTGCACTGGTGCCATAGCCTACCGTTACCATATAACCGATAGGATAAGGTTTGTTGGAGCTATTGTTCGAGGCAGGAGGTGTATTAGTATTGCTACCCTCTCCCATAGTAATCGTAACCGTCCTAGTGGCATCATCCCAATCTACATCTGCACCAAAATTTTCAGTGAAAAATCTTACTGGAACCAGAATAGAATCATTTCTCAAAGTAGCCGGGGTCTGCAGATAAACAAATAGACCATCCACCTTGGCTAGGGTGGAATTTACCCATAAGGTCATCTCTTTATTGCCATATTGAATGACAGCATATTGACCGATTGAGTTATAGTCAATAGTNNGTAGGCGGAGCGAGTAGGGTCTGAGCTACGCCGTCTACATATGCCGTTTTGTTATCTATTTGCAGGATAATTTTCTTTCCTTGTTTGGGATTGTCATTATTGTTCTGAGGAGGATTAACGGGTGTGCTGGGAGTAGTGGATTGAGCTTTGACTACATACCCGTCGGAGCTAAAGCTATTACTATTTTTAATTGTTCCGATATGTAGCTGATATACTCCGGTGGTAGGATTATAAATCTTGGCCCCTCCATCAATAGTGATGGTAATAGTTTGATCGGTATAAACTGAGGTAGGCAAGAGGAAGATTAGCTCCCGCTTGTTATTCAGGTTAACCATGGCATCCTTGGCTTGTAAACCATTTACTTTGATCAAACCAGGGTCTATATTCTCCGGTAGACTTGTTCTTTCTGGAAAGGTAAGGACAAGGCTATCCAGCTTAGTTCCTAAGCTACTTAAAACATTAGGCTTGATTGTAATAGTGTAACCTGCCTGTATCTCAGCGCCATCTGGGTTAAGGCTCACAAAAATATTTCCAGCACCCGAAGGGTTCTGTGGGTTAGTTGTATTATCATTAGGCACATAGTTTTGGGACTGAACAACTCTGGTATTGACAGAGGTATAAACTAAGAGAGTATTACTGCTGCCATTCCCCTGATAAAGGAGGGAGGCCCCTGGATTAATCAGTACTTCCATACTGCCGTAGGGAGCTATATACATTCCGGTAGGAACTGTAATCGTTACTATTTTCCCGCTGACAGTGACCTGCCCATTAATAAGAGCCTTACCATTTAGGGATATGTAACTAGGATTAATTATGCTCGGCACCTGTACATCTATGGGGAAAATAATACTAATCTTATCCCCAGGGCTCAAAGTACCGCTTGCAGGCAACTTGAAACCGATTCTGTAAGTTAGGGCATTACTAGCTGCAGTAGTTGTAGCAGTTACAGTCGGCTTGCTGATACCATCCGTATACTCATAATCGGAGATTGTAATTGTCGAAGAGGGCAGCTCAGTAAGATCCCGGGAGGTAGCTAAATATAGCTGATAACTACCGGCTATAACCGGATTCTTAATCTTACCTCCTGCTATAATCAGTTCAACCTGTTGCCCGGCTAAGACATTAATATTAGCCGGCGTAGTGATTGTGATGATATTGCCGTTTACATAAACTGCAGTAGGAATTTGTTTATTAATGGTTATATCATTTTTGTTCAATGTCGCATCAATTTGATAAGCGGAAGGAAAGCGTACAGTTATAGTATCTTGTCCACCCACCAAGGAATTAACAGTATTAAAATAAATAGAGACAGTCGTCTGATAATTGACAATATTATTGCTGCTATATACGGTAAGATTACTTACAGCAGCGCCCCAGACCTGACTAGGCAACAATACGCTGAATAGCAACATTACCAATATTAGCTTCGCTATAAACCGTTTGCTCACGAAATCGCCTCCATAATGTTTCATCTTAATATCATTTTCTCTATTTCAGGCTAACTTCCTGCATATTTCCGCATTTTCTTAGTACAAGGAATTATAGCTTGTGCTATTTTCCTACTCCTACTAGTTGGGTATATTCTGCATAAGCTCTGCCCACATCTTCTACGGCGTGGGAATCTGACCCATAAATCAGAGGTATTTTAAGCTCCCGGGCAAGTTGAACCATCCAAGGCAATAGGTAAATCTCTCCACAATATTTACGATAGAGGCCAGCCACATTTACATCAAGTTCATACCCGGCTTGACTTATTTGTATAAGCAAATCTCTGATGATTGTAGTAGTCTCTTGGGATATTTCTCCTTGGGGATTTAAGATTTTTTGATATTTATTACACAAGCATAAATGGCCGATTCTACGTGGTTTATATTTTCCCAAGTCGGCCTTTAAAGCCTGCCCTACTGTACGGTAGTAGGCTTGCTGCGCAGCATGGTAGCTACCATAGTACTCAATTAAACCCTCTTGAAAATCCTCAGCAGAATGATCTACGCAACGTAGGCCATTTTTGCCTGACATAATATGAACGGAGAGCAACCCGTCCTCCAGATAAGGACCATACTCTTTTAATAATATTCGGGCATAATCTTCGTAGCCGACTAAATAATCTAGCTCAAAGCCACAAAGGATTTGTATTTCTGAACGATATTTTTTCTTCAGTCTTTCTATTTCCTTAATATAATCATCTAGCTCATTAGGAGTTATTTCCATGGAGTCTCTAAATCCTGCTGAATAGGGCATCTGCTTTAATAGCTCATCAGGAAGGGGAAGATGCTCAGTTACGGAATAAGTAGTAAATCCTTCTTGGATGGCTTTTCTAATAAATAACTCTGTCTCTTCTCCCGAGCCGTGACGGCAAAAGTGGCTATGGGTATGCCCATCTCTTTTCTGCATCTTTTTCACCTCATTGGCTATTAATAAATAAAACATAAAATACTAACTAAATTTTTAGAAATTTATTAATAGTTGTCTCTATTATACACCATTTGACCGATTTTTCTATGTTAATAACTGGTGTATAGCTGAAAAATTCACTTTTTTGAGGGTTCGTTGTAGCCTTGACAGTAACGGGACTTAAGATTACAATTCACGTTATAGTAACTGATCGAGGTGTAACAATGTATATTAGAGATCTTTTTGCTAACAAGAAACCTGTCCTTTCCCTAGAAATATTCCCTCCGAAAAAGGAGAGTCCTATCGAAGTCATCTATGAGACAATCCAAGGGCTACAAGATTTACGCCCTGATTTTATCAGCGTTACCTACGGAGCCGGGGGGAGTAATACCAAAAGAACTGTTGAGATCGCCTCCCTGTTGAAGAATAAATACGGGATCGAAGCCTTGGCTCATCTGACTTGTATCGCTTCTACCAAAGAGCAAATTAATTTAATAATTACTGAGCTGGAGCAGCAGGGAATTGAGAATATTTTAGCTTTAAGAGGCGACATGCCAACAGATCCGGACTTTGAGTTTCCTAATCCACTACATTTCCGCTACGCTCAGGACTTAACAGCATATCTGAAGGAGCATAGCTCCGTTTGTATTGGCGGCGCTTGTTACCCTGAGGGCCATATAGAAGCCTCTTCGATGGAAGCTGATATTCAATTCTTGGCAGAAAAAGTAGCTGCCGGGGCTGAATTTTTGATTACCCAGCTCTTCTTCGATAACGAATTATTCTATCGTTTTATGGAGCTAGCGCGGGATAAAGGTATTACTGTGCCCATTTCAGCGGGGATTATGCCCGTTTTAAACCGAAAACAAATTGAGCGGATTACTTCTCTTTCTGGAGCCAGCTTACCTAAGAAATTTCAGAGAATGTTAGAGAAATATGAGCATAACCCTGAGGCCTTAAAGGAAGCCGGTATAGCCTATGCTACTGAGCAGATCATTGATTTGCTATCTTGGGGAGTTGACGGTATTCACTTGTACACAATGAATAAGCCGGAAGTAGCCCGGAAGATTGTAGGGAACATTTCCAGTATCCGTAGCTATTTGAACTGTTAATGAGTGGCGAATATCGCAATTTCATGTTGTACTTTTTAAATGAGAAATTAAAAACGGCAAATTTTTAAGCACACCAGGTTAGATTTTGTGGCTAACACTTGGTGTGCTTTTTATGTGAATATAACAAGGTTCCCAGGACTCATCAACAATCTTTGATTAAGTTGATGGGTGGAATTTAATCGAGATACAAGGCTGGTCTTCTCCTAAAGAAGAAGACGCCTACCCCACCTATGCCTAAATGGGATCCTATGACACTTCCAATAGAACTAGTGAGGCTCTTAATCTCACCTAATCTTTCCTTAAGTAAATACTCCATTTCATTGGCAGTTTCCGGATCATCTGTATGGGCTATCCCAATGGTTTGTTCCGGGAAGAGCTTTATTCTTTCTTCCACTATATCTACAATAGCCCTCAAGGCCTTTTTCTTACTCCTTACCTTGAGGTACGGTTCAATCAGGCCGTTTCTGACCTGTAGGATAGGCTTGATATGTAATATATTGCCTAGGAACCCTTCTACTTTGGAGAGCCGTCCTCCCTTTACTAACCAATTTAAGTCGGAAATTGTAAAGATAAGCTCTACTTCTTCAACTAATTCATGTACATTCTTGACAATCTCTTCATAACTTCTGCCAGCAGAGGCAAGCCTTGCTGACTGCCAAGCCATTAATCCAGTAGCTACTGAGCCGCCCTTCGTATCGATAACCGTCATTTTCCGGTCTGGAAATATGCTACCGACCTGTTTAAATATTCGAGTAATACCTTGGTATGTACCGGAGAGCTTATCTGATATAGATAGGAAGATACAATCCTTGCCTTCCGCAGCTTCTTTATACACAACATCGTATGCCTCAGCCAAGTTGGGCAGAGAGGTTTTCGGAATAGCGCCATTACGCATCTGATCATACACTTCACTTACTTTAATTGTCACTTTATCGATAAATTCTTTTCCGTTAAGGAGCATCTTTAGAGGGATCATAATTATATTATGACGTTCAAAAAATCCCTCAGGCAAGTCACAGGTGCTATCCACAAATATTCTGATCATATACTTTCCCCCTAAATCTCTAAAAGCTATTTATTAACTATTTAACCAATTTAACTGTTGAATATCCGTCCTACTCTACTTATGATATTTACCGCCGTTGATAATTGAAAAAACGCGATAGAGCTGTTCCAGGAGAATAACTCTCATCATTTGGTGGGGAAAGGTCAAAGCAGAAAAAGAGAGATGAAGATCCCCCTGTTCTAATACTTTATCAGCCAACCCAAAGGAGCCACCTATGATAAAAGCCAAGCGTGCTCGACCTTCTACTGCTAATTTCTCAATGTTAACAGCAAGTTCAGGAGATGAATACTGTTTACCTTCAATTGCAAGAGGGAGCACATAATCGCCGGGCCGGAGCTCCTTGAGAATACGCTCTCCTTCTTTATCGATTACTCGTTGGATTTCGGCTTTCCCAGGATTATCTGAGCAACGTTCTTCAGCCACTTCTGTTATTTGAATTTTGGCATATGGACTCAATCTTTTACAGTACTCAGCTACAGCTTGTTGCCAGTACTTTTCCTTCAACTTGCCCACCGCAATAATCTTAATCTGCATAACCTTTAACCACATAGATCGCCTTGGCAGAACAATAACTGCAAGTATCTTCTTCTATTGTCTGCTTCCCCGGTTCTAACTGATCCAGCCTAAATAAATCCGGCGGCGCCTCCCTTTCGATGGTAAAGTCCTCTAAAGCTCTCTCTACATGGTCATTGCAGGCTAATATCACTCAGGTATCCTCCCGTTCCATTAAGGTAAAAAACTCAATTTAATACTATTCTTTAAAATTCTATATTTTTAAGAGTAAACTGGATTGATAACGAGGAGCCACTGTTATATTCACTTTTTCCAAGTCCACCCTGTTCTTTTCTAAAATATCACGGATTGTGCTTAGAGCTAATTCGGGACGATTGTTGTCTTTACTGAGATGGGCTAAAATAACTTCTCGAGTACAATCCCCAATAGTTCTTAGTATTGCTTGACCAGCATCTTCGTTTGACAGATGTCCATTGGCTCCTGCAATTCTTTTTTTTAGGTACCAGGGGTAAGTCCCCTTAGTTAACATCTCTAAATCATGATTGGCCTCAATTACGAGGCAATCTACATTATGTAAGGCTTCCTGCATTTTGGTTGTGAAAACTCCTGAATCTGTGGCAATACCTACAGATTTTCCAGCCGCTTCACATCGGTATCCTACAGGCTCTAAAGCGTCATGAGACAAAGGAAAGGCCTCAATTACTAGATCACCAATTTCAACCTTATCATTATCTGTCATATAGCACTTATTGTGCTGCTTTATGGGGCCGATTATTGGCTCCATTTCCGTCCAGGTCCCTTCAGTGGCGTAGATAGGTAAATCATATTTTCGGGAAAGGACCCCTGCCCCTTGGATATGATCCCGGTGAGCATGAGTTATAAAAATTGCATCAATCTCACTAGGCAATAAAGCACAGCCAGCGGCTAGGCACTGGGTTATGGCCTTCCCCGTCTGCCCAGCATCAATCAAGATATTGCTTTCTTCCGTGCTTATATAAATAGCATTGCCCGAACTACCACTCATTAAAGTACTTATTTTCATTTTTATCTCCTGTCAGTAGAAATCTGCAAAGCAAGATTGCAGTAGATCTACAATTCTCAATTGTCAAACACTACGCAAAATAAATCTACCGGGGAAAAATCGTATACAGCACTAAATGCTTCCTCAGAAGGTTTTTCCCCTAGGAGAAGCAGATACTGCACAATCTTTTCCCAACCGTATTCTCTAACCAAGTACTGCACCATTTCCCGGGCTTGCCAATATGCTTGTAACTGCAATTGGGGATCATCTAATCGGTTATCAAGCTGTTCCAGCGCCACTAAGCCCAAATCTTCCTCGGGTCTCGGCAAAGTATAGTTAGTTAACTTCATTTCGGTATATTGGGCTAGTCCTTCTGACAGCCAGCGAGGGTAATTACCATTACTAAGATAATCCACTATCAAGTGGGTCAACTCATGGGCCAGAGGGTTCTTTTTCTGAAAAAGCTCCTGCAAGGATTCTGTCTCCAAATCAGACATTGGCCAAGCATAAGGCGAGAGAATACTGATACTACCTGCCCAATACACCCCCATAGGGTTTTGGTATCTATCCCATCCAAAGCTGGTATTCAAGGATTCCTTGTCTGGATAAATCACAAGCAGGAATCTTCTCTTTTGGGGTAAGGTAATCTTCAAAGTCTCCTGGATTTCTTGCAGATATTTCTCCGTCAATTGAATCGTCTGCTGAGCAATATCCTCATCAGCAGCAGAGTATTTCACTATAAAGCCCTGTCCTTCTAGAGCGTGATAATCTCTGGTTCTATAATTCAGATATAACTGGGCCACCCTGCGGGAAATATGAAAAGAAAAGGTCCGAACTGATTGTCCTATTTTTGTCGTTAGTAGCAAGCCCGAAAAAGGCACTATAAGTAAAAGTACTATTATTAGAATTATGACTTTTCCTAATATAATCTTCTTATTTACCATCAGGCTGCCCCCTTTACTTATATTATAACGGGAAAGAGGCAGCCTTTTGGTAAAGAACATTTAGGTATCTAAGGTTAGATATACCAGGACAGGGTACTAAGCAGGATACCACCTAGCATAACTATCACTAAGAATACAGTAACAAATCTGATCAGTTTCTGATTTTTTCTGGTGTAAGACATAGCTATCCCTTCTTTCCTTAAGAGTTCAGGGAATGTAAATAATCATCCAAGGCCGGTAATACGCTGGCCCCGTCGCCAACAGCGTTAGCCACTTGACGAGAACTTTTGGCTCTACAATCACCTATAGCGAAAATACCAGGAATACTACATTCTAAATCCTCATTAGTCAGAAGATATCCCTGTTCATCACGCTTTATTGAAAGATCAATGAACTCAGTATTAGGCCTTGTACCAACATAGAGAAAGACTCCATCTGCGGCAATCTCACTGGTTTCACCGCTCTTAACATTGCGAAGGTGAACTTTTTCCAATTTTCCGTTACCACTTATCTCATCTACCACAGAATCCCAAAGAATCTGCACATTGGGCACATCTAGGATCTTATCACTCAGTACCTTGGCTGCACGAAACTCATCTCTACGGTGAATGATTGTCACTTGGGAAGCTAAGTTAGCCAAATACAGGGATTCCTTGACGGCTGAATCTCCTCCACCTATGACAACAACCTTTTTCCCCCGGAAAAAGAAGCCATCACAAGTGGCACAATAAGAAACTCCACGGCCACGGAATTTCTGTTCACCTGGAACACCTAATTCTCTAGGCTGGGAACCAGTCGCAATAATTATGGCTTTGGCTTCAATAGTTCCAGTAGTAGTATGTATTGTCTTAATTTTTCCCTCAGCTACAAATCCTTGCACTTGGGCTGTTATAAATTCGCAACCGAAGCGTTTAGCTTGTTCATAGAACTTCATCATTAGCTCAGGACCGGTAATACCCTCCGGAAAACCAGGATAATTCTCAATGATCTCTGTACTAGCCGCCTGTCCACCGGGAGCCCCTTGTTCTATTATCACGGTTTTCCAGCCTGCACGACAAGTGTAGATAGCAGCTGTCAATCCCGCTGAACCTCCACCAATAATGGCCACATCGTAAATCATTCACAAATTACCCCCTCGCTTTTTGATTCTGATGAACAACCTTAATGCACTTATCCATAATAATGGTAGCCCCTTTTTCCTGGACTAGACGTGCCGCTTCTTCATTTACAATTCCTTGTTGTAGCCAGTGAATCTTAACACCTCTGTCCAATGCCTCTTGGACAAGTGGCACTACCTTCTCAGCTCTAATAAAGTAGTCTGCTAGATCGATCTCAATCTCCGGAGGAATGTCGCTAATACTGCGGTAGCCTCTCTCCCCCAGCACAGATTCCCCCTCTGGATTAACGGGAATGATTCTAAAACCATGGTTTTGCATATATTCTGAAACATAATAGGCAGGACGGGCGGGATTATTCTTTAAGCCAAATACGCAGATAGTTTTAACCTGGGAAAAATCAAAAATCATTTTCATACACATCCTTAGTTAGTATTCCACAATGGTAATTCACTATAGTAAAACATAGCAAATTACTATGGCCAGAATTTGTTATATTATAATCATCGAATAAACGATATGTCAAGAAAATAAAGGGTCCGACTAGAGCGAGAAAGGTAATCCTGCTATGTTATTCTAAAAATGAAAAATAGGTTGCCTAAACAAAGATAAATTCGTTTAGTACAACCCATTAAAATAATTAATTTTCTTCGTTTATACTACTCTAAGAAACGCTTCGGATTCTGGTGTCTACCGTTTATTCTGACCTCAAAATGAAGGTGTGAGCCGGTACTTCTACCAGTTGAACCCATCAATCCGACAAGGTCTCCTCTTTTGACACTTTGGCCGATTGATACTTTAAGCTTACTTAGATGAGCATATAGTGTAGATAAACCATCCCCATGGTCGATGACCACACAGTATCCATAATTCCCTTTCCAGCCAGATTCAAGGACTACCCCATCTTCGGCGGCAAATATCGGATCTCCTGTATCACCATCAATATCCATGCCGGTATGTATACCACTACTTCTTCTCACTCCATAAGCAGAGGTTATTGTGCCTCTAGTAGGCCAAGCTAGGACACCGTTACCCCCATCACCACGGGAAGCCACCATTACTTTGGTGCCCCGTTTAACCACTTGGGTTACAGGCTCCTCTAACAATATCTCGTCTAATGCTTCTTTTTCTATTTCTTCATTATTGACCTTAGTGATTCGGTAAGTAACTTGGCGACTGCCGTATTTCCCTTTTTGTTCAACTTGTTGTTGACCACGCCAGAGAGAGGAGTCATTTTTGTAAGTAATTCCGTAAGGAATTTTTTCTTGTACTGTTGCAGTTACGACTGTAGCGACTTGAACAAGAGGTTCTGCTTTAACTAAATTTATCTTCATCCCCGGTTTTAATTTATCTGTGTTAGCAAGCTCAGGATTAGCTTCCCGCAGGTCGTTTACTGTTAAATTATTGGCCATGGCAATTGACCAGAGGGAATCACCTTTTTTAATCTCATGCTGAACGATTTTGTCTTTCCCTTGAATCAGCATTTCCAAAGCCGCATCCGGCCCTTTGATAGCATCAAAGGTGGCTTGGCTAGTTACGATTTGCACATTCTCAACAAAATCTGCATCTTCAACGGCTACCAGCCCTTCGCCTTCGGCTATTTCCGGTAGATAATACTTTTTAAGATTTTCCAATGTCATTTGAGCAAATTCTTCATTAGCTAAGTTAATAACTGGTTCACCATTAATCTCAATGGCTTTGCACTCAATTTCCCAGACCAATAGATCTTTGAGAAGATTATACAGATGTTGATCGTTAACTGGACTGGCTGCTGCCCTAACTAATGTATCATCATATGTAATCTGGGTAAGACACTCTACTGGAGTATAACCCTGCTCTATAAAATCTGTCTTAATTCTCTCTAGTACTGCTTCAACTTGCTTTTCATCGCTAACTACAGCCATATCCTTGCCGTTAATCATCAGCACAGTAGCTTCCGCTTTACTATTGCTGCTAATCAACAATCCGGCCACCAGAGCTATACATACAACTGAAGCAATAATTATCCCTTTACGTTTCAACCCTTGAGGCTTATTAATGATTGAGCTAATAAGACCTCTTAGTCTGGTCAAGATCTCATTCTCCTTCATTCTGTCCTAGGTACCATCGGTACTTAGGTTTCCTCACCTTCCTCTCTTATAGTTTATTCCTAACGTAAGAAAGTGGACCTTCAGAATACTTTTGAAAACGGACAAGGTCATTATAACATGACCGCCAACCTCATACAAGACGAACATTGTCAGCTAGAAAATTGATTTACGACAATACTCAATATCCTTATTTTAGCCAACTTGATCCACATATCTATCATTTTTTTACTTAATTCAAGGTTAACTGACTTCCTCTTCAGCCAAGCGAACTTGTAGATATATGGCACATTCTAACCTTTTTAATTGCAGTTGGCACCCTAATTTATATGGCTCCCTCAAATCCTTGTTGAAATTGTAGGCATTGGCATGACAGCCACCACCGCAGAAAAAGCGACCCCAACAATTTCGACATTCTTCCTTAGTAAAGACATGGGTTCGTTTAAATATATCAAGAAGCTCTTGATTTGTAGGACCTTTCCAGACATTACCTAATAGAAAATCTTTGTTCCCAACAAATTGATGACAAGGATAAAGATCTCCTTCCGGTGTAACAGCCATATATTCATTGCCTGCGCCACATCCTGTTAAGCGTCGGGGCAGGCAGGGTCCCTTACTCAAACTCACGTTGAAATGAAAGAAATTAAAAGGCTTTCCTTGCTTGTAGGCTTCGTACCAAGCTTCAGCCAATTCATCATATTGTTGCATCAGCTGAGGCAGATCCTCATCTTTGAGGGCATACTCACATTCTTCTGAAGCTACCACAGGCTCAACGGAGACTTGCCTAAAGCCCTGTTCCACTAGATGAAGGACATCCTGGCAGAAATCAAGATTAAAATGAGTATAAGTCCCTCTGACATAGTAGTTATCATGATTTCCGTACTCGAGGTAATCCTTTATGGACTGAGCTACTCGTTGATAACTTCCTTGGCCCCCTACCCCAGGCCGCATTTTGTCATGAACCTCGGGCCTGCCGTCAATACTTAATATTAGGTTTACACCTTTGTTATCCAAATATTCCCCGATCTCCCGGTTCAGCAATAGACCATTAGTAGTTAGGGTCTGTTTGAGAATTTTACCCTGTAAGGCAGCCTGTTCCTGGCCGTATTCAATTAGTTCACGCACCACAGAAAAATTCAGTAAGGGTTCTCCCCCAAAATAATCGATTTCTACATGGCGTCTGCTGCCGGAGGCCTGCAAAAGAAAATCTATCGCCTTTTTGCCTGTTTCCAGATCCATTATGCCCCGATCACCGCCAAAATCCCCTGTACCTGCAAAACAATAGCGACAGCGTAAGTTACAATCATGGGCCGCATGGAGACATAAGGCTTTGACTACTAGATCTTCTGGAGGCTGATAGTTCTCTACGGAAGGATCGTGACTAAAAAGTAAGCCTTCTTTGATTAGTTCCTCGAAGGCCGAATGTAGGTCATCCAGTTCTGTCGCAGAGTATTTGTCTTGTAGCACACGACGGGTATTGTCCACATCGCCCTTCTCTTCCTCTAGGATATTCAAATACTCCCAGGCCTCGGGGCTTAAACTGTGAACAGCACCGCTGTTTATATCTAAAACAATATAATAATCATTCTGCTTAAAACGATGAATTAGAGAAAAATCCAGGTTCATGTTAACCTCCACCGATAGAACTTCGATTTAGAACAAACTAGTAAAAAATATAATGTAGAATCTAGAAATTCTTGGCTAAAAAAATGGACCCAGCCGGGTCCCCTTTAACTTATTTATTTTTTCAGACAGTCTTGGTTAGATACAGTGCAAGAGGTTTTGCAAGCTGATTGGCAAGAAGTCTGACATTCACCACAGCCACCTGTTCTCAATGTCTGGGCAAGATTTTGTTTATTAATAGTCTTAATATGTACTTTACTCATATGGAAAACGCCTCCTTCATATAACAACGGTGATATTATACCACATTAAATCACACTTCGTAAAGAAGCCTATTCCTTATTATCGCCTCAAGTAAATGACCCACCATCTTAGATGGTGGGTTTGTTTTATATCGGTTAGGCAGATATGGAGCGGGTGAAGGGAATCGAACCCTCGCCGCCAGCTTGGGAAGCTGGAGTTCTACCATTGAACCACACCCGCATATCGGGCAAACAGTAGAAATATTTAAATAGCACCTTAAGCAGGGCAATCTAGTCTAGATAAATGGCGGAGCTGACGAGAGTCGAACTCGCGATCTCCTGCGTGACAGGCAGGCATGTTAGGCCACTACACCACAGCTCCGCAAATAAAATGGTGGGCGATGACGGGATCGAACCGCCGACATCTTGCTTGTAAGGCAAGCGCTCTCCCAGCTGAGCTAATCGCCCTTATTAAAATGGTGACCCGGACGGGATTCGAACCCGTGTTACAGCCGTGAAAGGGCCGTGTCTTAACCACTTGACCACCGGGCCAAAGATGATGAGGCTTGCTGACACCAGCTTTTACATAATAGCACAGATTTATAGCTGAATCAAGTGCAAAATTTACCTTTAGAGCACAAAAAAGAGGGGGTGGTTCACTTCCCTGAACGAAATAGCTCTTTCTATAGTGAACATGGCATCTGTGTTATTCGAATACAAGATATGCACTAAGACCGGGTGCTGGGAACTTCTGTTTTGTGAATTTACAGTATATTCCTTATTTTCAGCTAAAT
>MTKW01003543.1_pt1 | contig 32364 bp, 31 predicted proteins | sample 1042761 | NCBI WGS metagenome assembly MTKW01 (sample SAMN06205366, study PRJNA360243) | anaerobic digester metagenome | biome: Wastewater treatment plant; feature: Anaerobic digester sludge; material: sludge; isolation source: anaerobic digester fed with sludge from wastewater treatment plant ...
TGGATGATCTAAATATTGATAAAAGGGCCATACCATATTGGTGATCTTGGGAGAGGGGTATACTGCAATTGTATTGCGCCAGCCCCAGCAGGCGTTGGAGGGCATAGAAGTACCGGAGGGCGATCTTCTCAATCGACGCCTGCTCTTTCCGGTAAAGGCTCCGCAGAAGGAGGGAGCATTCCGCCTGCGCTGCAATATCTACTATCAGCAGATCCTCATCCAATCCAGGCTGGTGAGAGCTGTGGTGGCAAGAGATGGCTTGCCCAGAGAAGGAGCCTTGCAGTCGGTGATCGATTATGCCCTCAGCCATACTCTGTGGGCAGAGCATCTGCAGAGCCTTGCTCCCCACCGCCTCAGCATCCTTCTGAACAGCAATGGCGATGGCACCCATACCCTCAGCTTTCTGGGAGCGGAGGGGAATGACCTCTTCAAGGACAGCGCTGTGATGCCGGCGACAGAGTTGAAGATCCCAGTTGAGAACGGCAGAAAAGGGCTGTGGAAGGTTTCCTGGGGCGAGGAAAAGCCGTGGAGAGAGGATGGGAGACTGACCTACCGCTATGCGAATCGCTTTCCTGACAGGGCTTCAGATCTCAAGAGGCTGGAAGAGGACCTGATATTCCTGGCCAGAAGGGGGTACATACTCTATAATGCCATCATCGACAAGTTCACCCGCAGCCGGGGCAAGAGCTCAGAGCTGGCCCGGCTGATGCTCAATCCCGGCATGGTGCAGATCGCTATCAGAGACTCGCCCACCCAGATCCTTCCTGCCTCTTTATTCTACGATTATCCTCTTGATACTCAGGCAGATGGCTATAAGATCTGTGAGGCTTTTCTAGCTGCACTCCAAAGCAGCATGCCTCTGCATCAGGCAGCCTGCTTTGCCGGCCAGTGCCCCCACTCCAGGAGAGATGCCAATGGCAATCCAGATGGCTATATCTGTCCAAGCGGATTTTGGGGCTACAGGCATAGCCTTGGGTTTCCCCCATCCCTGGCCGATGGAATGGATGTGCCCGCAGAAATCCCTATGGATGAAGGTCCGCGGATGGTGGTGGGTGCAGCAACAAACCTCGACCGCCTCGATGATCATATGAGGGCTCTGAGAGAGATCAGGAGAGATGCAGTCTGGAGTTATTCAGAGAAACGCATGGAGATCATCCATAATCTTCGGAAAGAAAAGGGCAGAACACATCTGATCTATTTCTACTGCCATGGCGGAATCACAGCCAACAACCTTCCATACCTGCAGGTGGGAGACGGGACGGGCAGCGACTTTATAGATGGCTCGAATCTGCGTGCTTATGAGATCAACTGGGACGGACCTCAGCCCCTGGTCTTCATCAATGGCTGCCATACCACCGCCCTGGATCTGGAAAAGGTCATCAACCTGGTTGCCGACTTCGTCAGCGCGGGCAGCGCGGGGGTGGTTGGAACGGAGACGACCATCTTTGAGCCCCTGGCATGCAGCTTCGCCGAGGCCTGCCTGAGCTATTTCCTCAAAGAGAAGTGCAGCATAGGAGATGCTATAAGAATGGCCAGGCTGAAGCTGCTCGGAGAATACAACCCTCTGGGCCTGGTTTATACCCCATTTGTCCTTCCCAGCCTTCATGTAAGGGAAAGCGTCTCGAATTCACCCCAAAGGGACAGAGGGAGAGAGAGAAGAGAGATGGAATCCCCAGGCTCACCCATAGAATAGAGAATAGAGAATAGAGAATAGCCAGGAGTCAAGAATACAGATTTGGGTCTTCGAAGGCCCGCTCCGGCATCGGTTATTCCGCCGGTACCCATTGTTTTATTGCTCTATGCAGAGAGCTGGCCCCCACAATGGGCTCCATGCTCAGGGGCAGGTCTGCAGGATAGATGAGAATCCCTTTGGTCTGGCTGCCGCCTAATCCTCCATGAGATCCCACCAGCTCCTCGAAGGCCGCCACCTCATCCGTCTCCGGGCTGTAGAAGCTGTTGACCAGGATATCTGGGCAGTTATCGAAGCTGTCCTCGTAGATCAACTGTCTTGGAGCCAGCCTTCCATAGCTCTCCAGAGGATCTTCTCCCTGCGCCCACCCCTCCCAGAGGTGGTAGATGCCCTTTGCCCCGATGACTAAAGGCCCCTGGGCGGCGGAACGAACCATGAGAAAGCCGATCTCAGGATATCTCAAAAGGCCTGAGATCAGATGGGGATACCGGCGGTTGATCTCCTCCAAGCTCAGGCGCTCCTTTGAGGCAGTGAAATAGATCAGCCCCAGATTTCCCGATGCCAGGACGATGGCTTTGTCAATGGGTTCATCGACGGATCTGTCGATGGTTTTTTCGGTGGATTCTTCGATGGACTCTTCGATGGACTCTTCGATGGATCTGTCGGTGCCCCTTCTCGTTCTCCTGCTCTTATCATCTCCATCTTCCTCCCCCAGATCCTTCACCTTTGGCCCCAGGACCACCCCTCCTTCCTTCATCCTTCCTCTTACCGCCCTGCCCACCAGCCGTCCGCTGCGGCTATCCTGGCGGGAGATGTCAGTTAACAGGGAATTGACCCTCAGCCAGGTCTCATCCTCTGAGGGTGGTGAGAAGGTCTCCAGCTCTACCAGCTCCTCTACCACCTCTTCCAGGGTTTTTCCAGTCCTTTGGCGAAAGGTGGCGCCATTGCTCTGGCCGTGATCGGAGAGCACAACGAATCTATATGGCCGGTCTGTAGCCTCTGCCAGCTCCTCCAGCCACCCGAACATCTTATCCAGGCCTCTTAGGACGCGCAGGGCATCCTTGCGGGCTACACCAGAGTGGTGGGCGACCTCATCATAGCCGACGAAGGTTGCATACATGACCGGGAGGGAGCGGATCATATCCCCGGCCAAAGCGAAGATGGCCAGCTCCCGCAGGACGGCTGTGGCAAGGGCACGGATGAATGGATAATATCCAAAGCGGTTGATGCGGGGCCTCTCTCTTCTGGCCCATTGAAGAGAGCCCTCAATCATCTCCTCCACCAGATGGGATATGAATATCCCCGCTGTCCTGGCCAGCATAAAGGGGTTGGCAAAGAAGAGGAAGTACTCCAGAGTAATGCCCTTCTTTCCCGCCCCGATGGTGCTGACTGTCAGCAGGCTTTCAGGCGCATCCCCTGAATACATATTCGTCCTGCTGCTACCATTGTCGGCCAGCAGTCCCCTGCGATCTGAGACCCTATCCTCGATCTCTGAGACATTGCCGGGCCGGTCGGAGGAGTAGAGCTTCTGCGAGCTTTTTTCAAACCAGCGAAATCCAGGGATGTTGAAGTTGTTGCCATGGAGTATTCCCGGCTGGGATCCGCCTGTCTGGCAGGATAGATCCGTATCCCAGCCGGCGAGTCTGTGGCTGCCGCTCTCCAGCCATCTCTTCACCGTGGGCATATAGCCTTCAAAGACAGCTTTATGCAGCATTTCTTCAGAGAGGCCGTCTATCTCCAGGAATACTACTCCCGGCACCTCGATCCTCTTTCCGCTGCCATACCTCTCCATCAACGGTCTGATCACAAAGCGCTTATAGCTATGGGAGTCATCCACGGCAAAGGCTCCGCCGACGATCATTCCCGTGGTGGAGATCACAAATGAGACCAGAATTGCCATCCAGATGGAAGATATGGAGACATCAGGAAAGATGGATCCCACAAGCAGCACCAGTATGCCGTTCATGCTGAACAGCATAAGGGGAAAGAGCAGGGGATGGAGGCGAATGGAGAGGCTGATCAGGGGAAAAATGAGAAAGCTGTTTGCCAGTCCGAGCACCAGGACGAAGAGCGCTGCCCCTTCCAGGCTCAGAACAGCAAGCCCAGGAAGATAGATGCTCAATACGACCAGGACGCCCGCCTGCAGTATCAGGGATATGAGAGCTATGGCCAGATCATCGATCTGATCTCTCTTTTTTTCCTGGCGGGACCGGGCTCTGGTCATCTCTCTTATCCTTTAGTCTATCATTTAATGATGCACATCCGATGATGCACATGTTTAATAAATATTTCTCATTTCTCAATCCCGGTTGCCGGGGCCAATTCAGAGTATGAATGCAAGGGTCAATCCAAGGCTTGAAATCACAGAAGAGCTAAACGATAATTGATCGCTGTTGAGAGGTCGAAGAAGGAGGAAAGGAGAAGAAGAGCTGAGGATGGCATTGAGGAGGAGCTATGCCAAGCAACCCGCTCCGGATAAGAGATCGGCTCTTCAGGAGGCCTTCCAGGCCCTCCAGGATAAAGAGCCGACGATATCGGATATCATCCATGATAGAAGTCTGCCTGACTCCCTCCTCAAGCCCATCGAGGCCCATGCAGGGAGAATGGCTGGGGCATCAGGGGAGATCAAGAGGCCGAAGGTCTCGATCAGATCAGAAAGCAAAAGATATCGATCAGATCAGAATATGTCGATCAGATCAGAAGATGTCGATCAGATCAGAAGATATCGATCAGATCAGAAGATGTCGATCAGATCAGAAGATGTCGATCAGATCAGAAGATGTCGATCAGCAGAGCTGTCAATGCCCCCAAGCCGGCAGGCCCTCTCAAGCCCCGCCGGGCTCTTAAGCCAACAGGGAAATGATTGAATGATAAACCACCGAAGTGAGCTGGATTTACCTCCCGGGCTGGAGGGATTGGTGGACCTAGCACTGGACCTGCGCTGGACTGTGCGGCAGACAACAGACAGGGTATGGGAACTGCTGGACCCAGAGGCCTGGGAGAAGACGAAAAACCCCTATCTGATCCTGCAAAACATCTCCAAGAGCCGTTTAAAGGAGCTGGCGAGGGATGAGGTGCTGGGAAAGGAGATAAGGGAATGGCAGGAGAAAAACGCCCAGTTCCTGGCCCAGCCCGGCTGGTGCGAAAAGCACTCTGACCTGGGCCAGATCGCCTACTTCAGCATGGAGTTCGGCCTCTCTGAGGCCCTTCCCATCTACTCCGGCGGCCTGGGAATTCTGGCTGGAGATCACCTGAAGACGGCCAGCGACCTGGGCGTTCCCCTGGTGGGGGTGGGCCTTCTCTATCAGCAGGGCTACTTCCGCCAGGTTCTGGACAGGGATGGCTCTCAGATCGAGGCCTTCCCCTATAATGATCCGGATAGCCTTCCCATTGAGCCGGCCTGGAATAAGGAGGGAGGCAGGCTCAAAATCAGGATCAACCTTCCCGGAAGGCATCTTTATTTGAGGGTCTGGAGGGCTCAGGTGGGCAGAGTGAGCCTTTATCTCCTGGACTCCAACGACCCCTTAAACAGCCCCTGGGACCGGGCGATAACTGCCAGCCTTTATGCCCCCGGGCAGGAGCTGCGCCTGATCCAGGAGATAATCCTCGGGGTGGGTGGCTGGCTGGCACTGAAGAAGATGGGGATAAAGCCCGATGTCTGCCATATGAACGAGGGTCATGCGGCCTTTGTGGTCCTGGCCAGGGCCTACAGCTTTATGGAGGAGGTGGGCTGCTCATTTCCGGTCGCTCTCTGGGCCACGCGGGCGGGAAATGTATTCACCACCCATACCCCTGTGGAGGCAGGATTCGATCGATTCGAGAGGTCCCTCTTGAGAAAGTATGCAGAGCATTATACAGATTCCAGCCGCCTATCCCACAATGCTTTGGCCTCCATGGGAGCGAGAACGGCAGGAGATGATGCTGATGATACCAGCCTCTTTAATATCGCCTTTCTCGCCCTGAGCGGGAGCTGTTTTATCAATGGAGTGAGCCGGCTTCATGGGCGGGTGAGCAAGGGGATCTTTCAGCCCCGGTATCCCAACTGGCCGGCGATTGAGGTGCCCGTTAATTATGTGACCAATGGAGTCCATATACCGACCTGGGATTCCCCAGCTGCCCAGAGCCTGTGGTCGCAGAGCTGTGATGGAGGCTGCGATCCTGACTGGATTGATTATGATGCCGGGAGGATCTCCGAGCAGAGCGATCAGGATATCTGGGGGTTTCGGGCTGTTGCCCGCAAGGATCTGGTCGAATATGCCCGCAGGCGCCATGCCCGGCAGATGGGGGAGCACGGGGCCTCTCCAGAGGAGATCGAGGCGGCCAGGCACGTGCTGGACCCCAATACCTTCACCATGGGATTTGCCAGAAGGGCCACTGCCTACAAGCGCACCAATCTTCTCCTCAGGGACGAGGAGAGGCTGGTGAGAATCCTGACCAATAGGGATAGGCCAGTTCAGCTCTTGATGGCGGCCAAGGCCCATCCTGCCGATCTTGCCGGAAAGGAGATGGTCAAGCAGATGGCCCGGTTCGCCTCCCGGAGGGATGTATCGGATAGAGTGATCTTCCTGGAGGACTATGATATCGATTTAGCCCAGCACCTGCAGGCGGGGGTGGATTTATGGATCAACACCCCGCTGCGGCCCAATGAAGCCTGTGGGACGAGCGGCATGAAGGTGCTGGCCAATGGCGGCCTGAATATATCCACCCTTGATGGATGGTGGGATGAGGCCTACAGCCCTGAGGTCGGTTGGCTGATTGGGGACGGGAGAGAGAGCGAGAGTGAGAGTGAGCCGGGGGCAGGATACAGCGCAGAGAGGGATGATGAGGATGCCCGGAACCTGTACCGCCTGCTGGAGGAGGAGGTGATACCTCTCTTCTACCAGCGGAACGACCAGGGGATCCCATCTTCCTGGGTGGCGAAGATCAAGGCCAGCATGGCTGAGCTCACACCACGCTACAGCAGCATGAGAATGATGAAAGAGTATGTGGAGAAGATCTACCATCCAGCTCAGGAGGCCTACAGGCGAAGGGCTGCAGATGGAGCAAAGCTCGCCCAGCAGCTTGTGAGCTGGCAGGAGAGGATCTCCCAGAGCTGGAGCGGCATTCATTTTGGCCGCTTGAAGGTAAGCCGTGAGGAGGCGAGGTGGCACTTCCAAGTGGAGGTCTACCTGGGTGATGTCAGCCCGGAGGATGTCCGGGTGGAGCTTTATGCCGATGCCCTGCCCCGCTCGGGCCGGGAGGAGGAGCACGGCTCGGCGAGAATTTTAATGGAGCAAGGGGAGCTGCTCGCAGGCTCGGTCAATGGGTTCATCTACTCCGCCGATGTGCCGGGAGAGAGAAAGGCAGAGGACTATACCCCTCGCGTTGTGCCCTATCACCCGGATGCTTTTATCCCCCAGGAGGATGCGCATATCCTCTGGATGCGTTAGATCTGCGGGCATATAATAAGAGAGATGTGGCAGACTGATGAACCATGTTTTTTTTTTCGAGGCCCGGAGGGCGGAGGAGCTTATCCTGACCAACATTCTCCCCCTCACCGAATCCCATTGCCGCTAGATCATACTGGAGTTATACATCGCCCCATCCTGGGAATAGGCGCTGTCGCTCCTTGAGACCTGACAGAGCCGCTCCACCCCGCCGATTTCCCGGATGAACTCCGCCACTGAAGGAGGCACCAGCCTCTCCCAATCCCCTCCCTCCCGCATGAGAGCGCGAATGGCCGATCCTGAGTACACATCTCTCTGATACAGGGGGGGCTTTTTCACCTCAACCCCGGCCTCAACGAAGAGCCGGATGACCAGGGGATTGTTGGAGTAGACCAGGTCGAAGCAGGGCACCATGGACTGAAGGTGAGAGACCCATAACGAATTGCGGTTGATATCCTGCAGTGTGGTGACGATACATTTCTTGCGCAGCTCTCCCTTCCCCAGAGCGGCATAGATCATCTCCATCCTCTCCCCGCTGGTGAAGGGATCCTCAGGATCATGGCTCTCCTGGGCGCTTCCGATCACTATCACAATCTCATCAACCTCCCGGGAGATCTCCTCTAAGACAGCCTGATGGCCGAGATGATAGGGCTGAAAGCGCCCGATGTACAGTCCGCGCATAAGTGAAATTCCGTTGAGAGTATTAGCCCATTGAGCCTATAGCTATTGAGCCTATTAGCCAATTGAGCTTATTGCTATTGAGCCTATTAGCCAATTGAGCTTATTGCTATTGAGCCTATTAGCCAATTGAGCTTATTGCTATTGAGCTCATCTGCCTATGACCTGCTTTCCTATTAGCTTTATGGCGCTCTCCTTATTGGGGCCTATGGGCGAGCCGACCACAATCTGGGTGACTCCCGTCTTCAGCAGCTCATCCACCCGCGCCCTGCAGTCCGCCGGCGATCCGGATATGGAGAAGGCCTCAGTCATCCCCGGAGTCACAGCATCCATGGCCGCCTTGAAGTCGAAGCGGGAGATGGCATCTGATATAGCCCGCGCCTCGTCCATGCCAATTCCATGCCTCTCCAGTACATTCTCCGGCGAGCCGGCGACGATGAAGGCTACGACGATCTTGGAGGCGCCCACTGCTCTGGCCTGATCCTTGTCTGCGCTGAAGCTGGCATAAGCACATACCTGGACATCCTCCGGGCTCCGGCCAGCCCTCTCTGCCCCCTGGCGGATCATGGGCAGGGCGAACTTGAAGTCATCGGGATGAGAGGCATTGATCAGGACCCCATCGCTGATCGCCCCTGCCAGCTCCAGCATCTTTGGCCCCTGAGCACCGATATAGATCGGTATCTTGGGGGTGGTAAAGGAGATCTGTGCCCCCCTGAACCCCGCCTGGTTGACCTGCTCCCTGGCCAGAAAGGCCCTGATCGCCAGCACTGAGTCCCTCACCCTCGATAGGGGCTTGTCCCATTCTATCCCCATCTTATCGAATGTGGCCTTGTCCCCCGGGCCTATGCCCAGGATAGCCCGCCCGCCGGAGAGCTCATTTATGGAGGCGATGCTGGAGGCGGTGATGGCAGCATTCCTGGTGTAGGGGTTAGTGACGCCGGTTCCCAATTGAATCCTGTTGGTCAATAAAGAGAGCACGGCAAGGGTGGTCCAGACATCTCTATTATTGTAGTGATCTGTGATCCAGATATTTTTAAATCCGGCATCTTCTGCCAGTTTCGCCATATGGCCGATCTTCAGTACCGGTTCATCAGGGACGAACTCAATTCCGAACACTTAAATCTCCTCCAGCTCGATGCGATCGCCGACCTTCAGGCGAAACGCCTCTGAGGCATTCCCCTGGTTGATCGCAATTTCTGCAAAGCCATGACTCCCCAGGGTTATAAGCGGTTCGATCCTCCGTCCCTCGGCATAGGTCCTCACCCTCTTCAGCCTGATACCCATCAGCATCACATCCCCGCCGGGAAGCTTCTGCAGGTTTAAGATGAGGTTGCCGAAGCGGTCGATATAGATCACTGCAGCCTCAAGGCCGCGGGCAGTCCTCTTCGCCTCGCCAAAATCCAGATCCTTCGGTCTCACCCTGGGGCCGAGGCTCTCCGGCTGTTGCCCGGAGGCGATGAGGGCGGCGGCAGGGGCGAAGACGTCCCGCCCGTGAAAGGTGCAGGAAGCCTCCGGATGAGGGGTGATCTCATAGGCTGCCGGCCTTCCCAGGGAGCGGGCAGCGGGCAGGAGCAGGCCGTTATCAGGCCCTATGAATATCTGCCCTCCACTCTCCAACACCAGCCCCCGCCTGGCCGTCCCCACCCCGGGGTCGACCACTGCAATGTGAATGCTGCCCGGAGGAAAGAACCTGGCTGTGGAGAGGAGGGCAAAAGCCCCTGCCCTCACATTCTGGGCAGGGATGTCGTGGGCGATATCCACGAAGGTGATCTTGCTGGCCTCGTCTCCTGATCCGCCCTGCAGCCGGGATAAAATCACCCCCTTCATCTGGGCAGGATAAAAGGAGCCAAAGTCGGAAAGAAGGGTTATGATCAAGGTCTACCGCCCGGTGATTATGCATCAAGCGAGGCTTTCGACTCGACTGGCTTTATCACTTCTACTATGTTGATGCCCCTTCTCTTTAGCTCCTGTAGGAGGTCGCCATAGAGCTCACCATAAAGCTCGCCGCAGAAGGCCTCCTCCGGTGCCACAATGCCCTTCTCCCCGATCCTTCCCTGGGCCAGAAACCTCGCTGCAATGGCAGCAGCGGAGCCTGTCACCCTGGCCATGGCAGTTATCCCGTTCTTGCTGTCTGCTTCCGCCCACATGAAGCAGTCCGCCTGTTCTTCACTGCCCTGGGCGCTGTTCCACATCACACAGACATCCTCATCGCCGGGCAGTGGCTTGAGCCTCGGCTCTATGAGCCTTAAGAAAAAATCACGCGGTGAGATGGCCTGGCCGGCATAGCTTATGGGGGCTATATCCAAAAGGCCGCACTCTTTCAGGGTATCGATGGCCTGCCAGTGGCCCGGCCAGCGAATGGTCTTCTCACAGAAGCTCTCCAGATGGCTGTGGGTGTACAGGAAGCTGGGCATCCCCGGGGTGATGGCACACTCCAGCTCCTCATCGATGCCGCATTCCTTGAACCGGAAGCTCTCCCGGCCTGAGGTCGCCTCCACCTCTGAGACCCGGCCATCCTCCAGCACCCTGACCCCAACCATATACTCGCGCAGGACATGATCGAATGACCAGGTGATCATATACTGCAGAGGGTGGCGAGCGGCCGCCTCCCGGCTGGGAATCCCTCCCACCCGCGCCACTGCTCTCTTTGCCCCCACCCTTCTGATGCCCTCGCCCAGGGTGACATTGGAGAGGCCAGGGGCAAAGCCCATGCCATCCAGGAGGGTGACACCGCATTCAATAGCCTTCTTATGCAGTGACTCTCCATACTCGTCCAGGCTCATGCCCGCTGGTGCCGACATACCCTCCTTCTCATAGGGGTCGGGCCGGCGGTGATACTCCTCCAGTATGTCCACAGCGTCCAGGCCGGCTCCTATTGCCGTCTCCACTGCCTTATAGCTGCTCTTTCTCTCCGGAAGGGCGATGATTCCTATATCATATTTCTGCATCAGCCTCCTGGATTCTCTGGAGTCAGAGATATCGATAGAGTGAGCTACAACCCTCTCGCCCCCTATCCACTCAAGGGCCTTTTGCAGTGAACTGCGGCTTCTACCTACGATTCCTACCTCATCGACACCGCCATATCTGGCCAGATCCCAGGCCACCGCAGAGCCGATCCTCCCCGTCCCTCCCAGGACGAGCGCCTTCAAATCCTCTCCTCCCTGTGAAATATCAGATCAACCATCTCATCGATATGTCTCATTGATCATCTCATAGATGCGCTCATTGATCATCTCATAGATGCGTCTCATTGATCATCTCATCGATATGTCTTTATTGACCGCCCCGTTGATCGTCTCCCAGTGAGGTCATCCTTCTAAAAGCAAGATATCTGCCTTGCGGGAGACCTTGAGCTCATCCTCGCCCTGGTAGCTGGTAATTGTTCCTGTGACCCTTACCCTCCCACCTGTCCTAAGCCGGGCAGATAGCTCCTTTGCCCCGGCGCTGGCAGGAATGAATACCGGCATTGCCGTCGAGTCCAGCTTCAGGATCAGATTGCCACCAGTCCTGGTATTCTCCGCCCTGATGATCCGCCCTTCCAGGGTGATCAGAGAAGATCGGGAGCCATCCTGGGAGGCTGACCCTCCAGGGATGTTGCCCTCTTCCGGACTGAAGGCCCAGAAGGCAGCGGCCAGAGAGCCGAGTGCCATGAATAGCAGTATCACCACTATCTTCTCCTCTTTTTGCATTCTCATAGCCATCATCATCCGGTATAGCCAGGGCTAACAGAATCTCCAGATAATTATGCTAAAAATAAATTTATATTATCAGGAACTTGGATATAACAGATCTACTCCTTGTTCTCCGGCTTGGTCCCGAAACGCTCCTGCCATCCCTTCTCCAGATGCTCTAGACAGATATCGCATACTCCCTTATAAGCCCCCTCAGGATAGGTCAGGTTGTGCACAGGGGCCTTTATGGGATAGAGTGTTGGTCGAGCGCGGGTGCATAGATCACAGTCAGCCATATCAGATTCATCTCCTACGTACGGATGTAGGATGTTCTCATTGTTGAACTTTTCTATTGCGATCGAAGCTCCACTGGAGGAGAATGCCCTCATCCATCCTCTGAGCAGACAGGAGGCTGATCCTGGGAAAAGAGCTGCGAAATCCAGAGCCATCCACCAGGCTGGGTGCCCTCTCCCCCCCGATGATCAAGCCTCCAATAAAAACGTAGATCTCATCGACCAGGCCTAGCTCTATAAGTGACCAGTTGAGTCGAGCCCCCCCCTCCACCATAAGACGGTTAATACCCCGATCATACAGCACTCCCATGAGCTCTGAGAGGTCCACCATCTCAGCGCCGCACTCGATCATCTCACAGCGAGATCTAAGCCCCACTCTCCTCTCCTCAGGGGCAGAACGAGAGATGGCGATCACGCACCTCGCTCCGAGGACCTTTGCATTGGCCGGGGTGCGGGCATTGCTGTCCGCCACAATTCGCAGTGGCTCCTCATCCAGCCCCATATCCTTTCTCCTCTCCTGCAGGAGCCTGGACTTGATCCTCAACCCGGGATCGTCCGCCAGGACTGTCCCCACTCCCACCATGATGGCATCGCTTGAAGCCCGCAGCTCGTCCACCCTCGTCAGGTCATCTCTTCCTGAGATCCTTATCTGTTTGTGATCTATCGAGCTGATCTTTCCATCAGCGCTCATGGCGCTATTTATGAATACAAAGGGCCGCCTCAAATGATCTCCGCCGTTATACTATCCACCGTTATACTATCTACCGTTATACTCTCCTCATCCTTATTCCGATCTAACCATTCGCTCACTAGAGGCTATCAAGAGAAGCTAAATAGATTGCCTCTTCATATACCCATAGCCATGTCAAGGGTCATAATACCCAGATCACCTAGGTCCGCCGGAGGCAGGCCAGGTGGAGATGAGCCGAGCAGAGATATGTCTGGTGAAGTCAGGCCTGGCGGAGATAAGCCCGATGGAGATATGCCTGATGGAGCCTGGCCCGGACGGGATGAGCTCCTTCTCCAGGGGACCATAATCTATGGCGATGATCTCCAGCTCCTGGAGGGCTACATCAGTATCCGGGACGGAATGATTAAAGAGGTGGACACCGGGCGTGTAGACGCCGATTTTGAGGGGATAATCTGTCCCCGTTTCGTCAACTCCCACCTTCATCTGGGCGACTCGGCCTTCAAGGATCCTCCCTTCCAGCCCCTTCCGCAGCTCGTCGGTCCAGGAGGGCTGAAGATGCATCTGCTGGGCAGCACGCCACGCGAGCATCTCATCGAGGGCATGAGAAGAAGCCTGCTCCAGATGATGGCCTCGGGCACCTGTGCCTTTGCCGACTTCCGCGAGGGGGGAGAGGAGGGGATCAGGATGCTCGAGGAGGCAGCAAGGGACATACCCCTTCTGATGCGCATCTTTGGCCGGCCCCTGCCGGGAGATACAGTGACCCCAGAGGGCTGCTATGGCCTGGGGATGAGCAGCACCAGGGATCATGATACTGGAGCAGTCCAAAGGATGGTCGGAGAGGCCCGGCGGGCGGGAAAGAAAGTGGCTATCCATGCAGGCGAGGCATCAAGAGACGATATACAAGATGCTCTCTCCCTGCTGCCTGATCATCTGGTGCATATGAGCAGAGCAGAGGAGTCTGATCTAAGATCTGTGGCCCGGGCAGGCATCCCCCTGGTGATCTGCCCCCGATCCAACCTCATCACCGGATCTGGCGTTCCCAATGTAAAAAAGATGATGGAGCTGGGGATAGTTCTAGGGGTTGGGACGGATAATGTGATGCTCAACTCTCCAAATATGTTCGCGGAGATGCATCTGATAAGCAGGGCTTTGCTACATGATGACAGACAGGTATTTAAGATGTGCACTCTAAATGGCGCTAAAATAATGGGACTTGATCAGAAGCTCGGGTCCATCCAGGAGGGAAAAGAGGCTAAGGTGATGGTAATCAACGAAGACTCGGACAACCTCTGGGGATCGCTCCATCCTCTTCATAGCATTGTGCGAAGAGCCGAGCCGACTGATATATTAGCAATATTCTAGACTTAGTTCTGAGGTGGATCATGTTCGAGAAGATTCTAGCGGCAACCGATGGATCGGAGCATGGATTAAGAGCGGCAAAAGTTGCAGTGGAGCTGGCCAAGCTCTCTGGTGGAAGGGTCTACGCCATCTATGTAGCAGATACACAGAGAACGGCTCACCTTCCCGATGATATGCTGCTGTTCAGCATCAAAGAGCTCCTGCTAAAAGAGGGAAAAGAGGCAATAGATCAGGTGAAGCAGATTGCGGATAAGAAGGGGGTGGACTTCAAGGGTGAGGTGGTAGAGGGCAATCCCAGCGATGAGATCATACGTTATGCCAAGAAGGGTGATATGAATATGATCGTCGTCGGTGCCGTGGGCCGCACAGGCCTGGATAAGTTCCTCCTGGGGAGCGTGGCTGAGAAGGTGGTACGCAACTCCAAGATCCCCGTCCTGACCGTTCCAAGGGAGGAGTCTTGAGCATTCTCGTCAGGGATGTGATGGTCCGGGATGTGGCCTATGCTCAGATCCCTGGAAACAGGGATGACGTCCTGAAGACCCTACAGGATAGGAAGGTATCAGGCCTGCCGGTGGTGAAGAAGGGCGAGGTGGTGGGAATCATCACCCGCTCCGATCTGCTCCGCAACCGGGAGGAGGATCAGACTGCTCTTCTCATGACCCGCGATCCAGTGGTGATCAGCCCGGATAAGAGCGCCGTTCAGGCCGCAAGGCTTCTGGTACAGCACAAGATAAGAAGGCTGCCGGTGGTGGAGGACAAAAAGCTGGTGGGAATGGTCACTGTAGCGGACATCATCCAGGTGGCTGTGGATATGGAGATAACAGAGAGCATAGAGCCCTACCTGCAGAAGGAGACAGTCGTCCTCTGGAGTGAGATGCCCCTTCCAGTGGCAGGATCGATTATGGAGTTTGCCGCCGTCGAGGCCTGTCCGGTTATTGATACCGATCTGAAGCTGGTGGGCATCATCTCTGACCGGGACCTGATCAAGGCCAGTGTAATCAAGAGTCTGTGGAGAAGACGGATATGTCCGCAGATGGGGGAGAGGACGCCTGGATGTGGGACCGGGTGATGCAGATCATCAATAAGTATTACACCGTCTCCAGAATAAAACTGCGCGATATCCCGGTCAGCGAGGCAATGGTTCCTCCAAAGACGGCCTTCAAGACGGATAAGGTGAGTGACTGCGCTGCTGTGATGCGCAAGAACCGGATCGATCAGATGCCTGTGGTCAGGGCCAGCCGCAAGCTGATGGGAATGCTCAAGGACACCGATATCCTGCTGGCTTTAGTGGACTATTGCGAAAGATCGGGAGCCTGATGCCTTGATCAAGTTCTTCAGCACCAATGGCCACCAGGAAAGGGTGGACTTCAAAGGGGCCCTTCTGGCCGGCCAGGCCCCGGATAAGGGGCTATACATGCCAGAGAGCCTCCCCATCCTCTCCCAGGAGATCATCCAGGGCTTCCCCCAGATGAGCTATCATCAGATCGCCTACCAGGTCATCAAACCCTATATCGGAGAGCTGGTTGCTGAGCCGGCCCTTCTGGATATGCTAAAAGATGCCTACAGCTTTGATGTCCCCCTGGAGAGGGTCTATGACGGCAAGTATCTTCTCCGGCTGGATCGTGGCCCCACCTGCTCATTCAAGGACTTTGCCGCCCGCCTGATGGCAAGGCTGATGCAGTACTTCCTCAAAGAGGAGGGCAAGAGCATAATCATCTTGACAGCCACCTCCGGAGATACTGGCTCTGCAGTAGCACATGCATTCTACGGTCTGGAGAATATCAGGGTGATAGTGCTCTTCCCGGAAAAAGAGGTCACAGAGAGGCAGCGCCGGCAGATGACAACTTTGGGCAAGAACATCTATCCCCTGGCAGTGGCTGGAAAGTTCGATGACTGTCAGGCCCAGGTCAAGCAGGCATTTGCCGATCCGGATCTGGCCGGGCTGGCGCTCTCCTCTGCCAACTCCATAAATATTGGCCGGCTCCTGCCCCAGGCGGTTTATTACTTCTATGCTCATTCCCGGGTGGCACCAGGTGGGGAGAAGGTGGTATTCTCCGTTCCCAGCGGCAACTTCGGTGACCTGATGGGCGGGCTGATCGCCTTGAAGATGGGCCTTCCCGTGAAGCAGTTCGTGGCGGCCACCAATGAGAATGATGAGTTTCCCCTCTTTATGCAGACGGGCAGATATGAGCCCATCCAGCCGAGCAAGAACTGCATCTCCAATGCCATGAACGTCGGCCATCCCAGCAACCTGGCCCGGCTGTTCGCTCTTTATGGTGGCCAGATGGATGAGAGCGGCCGGGTGATCAGGCAGCCGGAACTCTCTGCCATGCGCGAGGAGATCTATGCTGTATCCATCAGCGATGAAGAGACCCGCCAGACAATAAAAGATGCCTACACCCGGCATATGGTCCTCCTGGAGCCTCACGGGGCGGTGGGATGGGCCGGTCTTCAGAGATATCTGAGAGAGTTCGGGGACTGGAATCCGGCGGTCTCCCTGGAGACAGCAGATCCTGCCAAGTTCCCGGATGAGATCGTGCGCCTTACAGGGATCAATCCCCCGCTGCCTCCCGCTATGGCCAGTCTGGATGAGAAGGAAGAGAACTACCTGAGGATGGCCGGGGGTTATGCCTCTCTCAAAGAATATTTAATGGAATTTTTCTGATTGAGCGGAGAGGAGAGGGGCAAAGGGGAGGGATAAAGAGATCAGCAAAGGGGAGTGGATAAAAGGGATGGATAAAGGGATCGACAAAGGGGAGTGGATAAAAGGGATGGATAAGGGATCGACAAAGGGGAGGATGAGGGATGCAGAAAGGCAGAGGGAATGACAGGATAAAGGGAATAATATTCGATGATATCGGAAGCTATCCTCTGCCCAGAGGGGTCCGGCTGGATGGCCTCTCCCGCGAGCAGTATCTGCAGGTGGCAGGCCAGGTTCTGACGGAGAAGATCAGTGCTGGAGTGGAGATTCCCACCTACCCTCAACTGAGGGATATGATTCGCATGTTCATGGATCCTATCCAGGATCCGGATATGACTGAGAGCCCCTTCTTGATCAAGAGGGATGAGGCGAGGATCCTGGAGATGGAGGCTGTCCCCGCCGGCCAGAAGGTGAGGGTCTGCGTCACCGGGCCGATTGAGCTCTACATATCCGCCTTTGGAGCTACCGCCTACACCGATATCCTCTACACTCTGGCCGAGAGCGTCTCCAGGTTTCTGGAGGGGGCGAAGGAGGGAGGAAAGATGGCCCTCGCCTCCCTGGACGAGCCGAGCCTCGGTTTGAACTCCAGCATAATCTTCACTGAAGAGGAGATCCAGGAGGCTTTAGAGATCGCCAGCCGTCCCTGCCGGGAAATGGACTGCGAGGTGCATCTGCACTCTCCCCTCTATGCCGGCCTCTGCGCGCGTGTATCGGGGATCAACATCCTGGGCGTCGAGTCCGCTGCTCATCCGGATTATCTGAGGCTGATCGATAGAGATCTACTGGAGGAGACGGAGACCTATCTGAGGGCGGGAATCGCCCGCACTGACATCCTCGCCCTTTCCGCCCAGCTTAATGATATACATGGGACCAATCTCTGGGAGGATCTGCCCCGCCTGGAAAGAGAGATTCTGAAGATGGAATCGCCTCAGGTTATGAAGGGCAGGCTGGACCAGGCTTACTCCATGTTCGGGGAGAGGCTGATTGCCACCGGCCCGGACTGTGGATTGGGGTCCTGGCCCAGCCAGGAGCTGGCAGGAGATCTGCTCAGGAACTGCTCTGCAGCCATTGCCTCTTTTCGTTCTGAGCACCTCTGAGGCTCTGAGTCTCAAAGCCGGACCGCCTCAATCTGAATGGATTGGCTAATTGGCGCTTGCCGGGCAATTGCTAGCCTAAAAAATATAAAAATTTTCTTATCGAAAAAACATGTTAAATTATTTAACAATTATTCGATCATATTTACAGTGTTATGATCCGATAAAGAAATATTTTCTAAATTCAAGTTCGGATTTCAGTATATCTAATTAAGGAGTACTATGATTACCATTATCTATAAATATTTTAAGAGCATTGATGAGTACCATGAAGCTGAGGGTTGTTAGTTCAAAAAAAGAGATCACCGACCTGAACAGAAATGAGCAACTGGTTCATCTGGCCTTCAGGGCCTCCAATATGGATGTTATGAACCTGGTGCAGTCATGCCCCCGCCTGCGAGCAGTACAGATTCCACCATCCTACCATGAGACCCTGTCCCGGGCTGCTCAGCAGTTCCTGGAGATTCAGGGGGTTCAGCTCTTGAAGGGAGATGTTTGGGGCCATCGCAAGGATATTGATGAGTATTTTGCCATCGGGGAACGGGTGGTGAACCGGATCTCCACTCTGATGTCCGAGGGAAACAGCATTGAGGAGACTGTGAAAAAGCTGCAGAGGGAGACAAAGCTCTCAGAGGATCTCATCCGTTATATCCTCAGGGAGCAGGTGATGGTCTGAATAGATCGGATGAGCATCTCAAGGTGGCACCGGCCAGTATATGAGCCATACAGGCTGCAGCAGTCCAGTGTGTAGTCCAGCGGCAAGTATTTATCTTTTGCAGACAATTGGCATTTGTCCTGAATTCGGGATAGTGTGGGGTAAAATGTCTGGTCTATCAGTGGGGCAGCCAACGGAATCAATAATATATAAAATTGAAAGTAAAAATAGATTGCAATCATCCTTGGATGGATCGGAATGGTCGGGATAGTTGGCTATATCGGCAAGGAGAAGGCTAAGCCCATCCTGCTTCAAGGCCTCAAGAATCTGGAGTCAATAGATTATGATTCTCTGGGCATCGCCACTGTATCTGATCAGTTGTGCATCTCAAAATCGGTAGGAAGAATGAATGGTGCATTTGATGATGACCGCCTGAAGGACTTTGAGGGAAACATCGGCATAGCCCATACCAGGAGGGCCACACATGGTCATATCTGCCTGGCCAATGCTCATCCGCACACCGATTGCAAAAAGAGGGTGGCCATCGTTCAAAATGGCATAATTGAGAATCACAGGGAGCTGAGGGAGGAGCTCATCTCCAGAGGGCACATCTTCGCCAGCAGTACTGACTCAGAGGTGATTGCACATCTGATAGAAGAGGGGCTGGAGGAGGGCAAGAGATTCATTCATGCCTGCATGGATGCATTCAGGAGGCTGGAAGGCCACTATGCATTACTGGCCATATCACTTGATGCTCGGAGAGTGGTGGCCTTCAGAAAGGACCTGCCCCTGATCGCTGGCCTGGCCGAGGGGGGAATAGTATTCTCATCCGATGCATCAGTCCTATTGCAGTGGACCCCCAAGATGGTCTATCTGCAGAACAATGATGTGGCTGTGGCCTGCAAAAAGGAGCTGATATTGCGCAATCTCATCGAGGGCGAAGAGGCAGATAGGGCATGATGCGACCTATTTCTGCATGAGATCAATTATCTATCGCATAATCATTTCTGTATAATTCCTCTATATAATTCCTCAATATAATCTCTTCCGTATTTTTCTTATCTTGCAGTTGGATTCATATCTATCCCCGCCAAAACAACCACAAAATTTTTTAACTATGGTGTTCGCATTTAACTAATGATAAACCTGGCTGAAAAGGATTATGATTTAAGAGACCTAATACGGAGGTTAAAATCATGAAGCTGTTTAGCATTTTGGCGTGTTTAACTCTGTTGGGCGGCGTTTGCACCGCTGAGGAGACGGAATACTTCGACTGGAAGGGCTCACAGCTCTATGCGACCAAGAATTATACTGATGCCCTCGCCTATTTCGATAAGGCGGTGGCCCAGGATCCCACATACATAGATGCCTGGATTCATAAGGGAGATGCAGAGAGGGCCCTTAAGAACTACAATGGATCTATCCAGTCCTATGGCGCTGCCCTGCAGCTGGACGGCGATAGAGCTGCTGCCTGGTCAGGAGCAGCAGAGTCGTATATGGCGGCAAAGGACTATTCCAATGCCTCCATAGCTGCTGCTAAAGCCACGGAGCTGGACAATAAGAGCAAATATTACTGGTACCGGGAGGGCAATCTACTTCAGCTGCAGGGGATGTATGAGGAATCATTAGCCAAATATGATGGTGCCCTGTCTCTGGATCCGAAATATAAGGAGGCACTGTACCGGATGGGGGTCTCTCAAATGACCCTGGGCAAATATAAGGATGCCAAAGCGCTCTTCGATCAGGCTTTGGAAGTTGATCCCAATTTCAAGCAGGCATATTTGTCCAGGGGATTGGTCCTCGAGGCTGATGGAAAGCATGTAGAGGCCCAGCAGGAGTATGATAAGGCCCTGGAGATCGATCCCGCCTATTCTCCTGCGCTGATTAGCCAGATACATGCCCTGCTGGCAATGAAAAAGCCTAAAGAGGCATTTGAGATGTACGCAAAGATATGAGGCACGGGGGGGCAGGGCTAATATATTTTTATTTTATGATATTTGCTTATTGGGTCGTCGATTTCCATTCGCTCCTGGCTTTGCATCCGCTGCTCTTTGCACCGACCTTGGCCGGCCTCAGTCCATCATCTCATCAACCTCTGGCTCAACCTCTGGCTCAACCTCTGGCTCAACCTCTTCTGATGCTGATGACATGTGATGCTCCTCCAAAGCCCTATAAATATATGCGGTGGATAGCTTGGTGATGGGCACTATAATTAAGAGTATGATGGTGAAAGAGATGAAATCTATGGCCGTTTTGAAGATGGCCGCTGCGAAGATCGCGAAGAGACTCTTGAATTCGGAAAAAGCAAGAATGCCGATTGGCAGGGCAAAAAGCACGCTAAGGACAATGTATATGATGATCATCAGGCCATAAAGCAGCAGCCAGAAAATAAGAAGGGGCTTAAGGGCGCATGCAGTCAGTCTGTCGCTCTGCAGCAGGGCTTCAATAGGCCCCATTTCCTTGTCCACTATCAGGTAACCATAGAACTGGTATTTCAAAGCCAGGTAAATGGCAAGCAAAAGCAACCCTAATGATAATATGATCTGCCCTACACCTCCCCCGCTTCCCAGGAAAAAATTACCTGCCGCTAATAATGCAAATCCACCCAAAACCATAAGTACGTAGATTATTGAGGCGGCGAGGTAGTTCAGAATCAACGGATAGCTCCTGAACAGATCCGTTACCTCGGGCATTATATTATCTCGAAAGCTGAGGGCGATCTTCAGCAGGCCCATTTCGACTGTGATATTTATCGCCACGGCTGCTATTGTGACCACTATAATAAGGATAATCGTAAGGCCGCTTATTGGAGCTTGTGAAAGATTATCGTAGAGGTGCGGGAAGATCATCCCTATCATATAGGGAAAGGCATATAGGGCAGCTACAATGACATTCACTAACATAGAGGAAAAGGCATATAGGACAGCTACAATGACCATCAGAACCAAAAAGAAGATGATGTTCTTTTTCAGGGTATACCACCCGAAGCGCAGGGCCTCTATCGGAGAAAATATGTCGTTCATGTATAATACTTATCATTTGAATGTACTTATGTTTTTTTATGGGATGCTGGTCACAGGCGGGTCGATTCTCAAGCAGTAATCATCGGATCGGCTTTTGGATCTCTGCTGAGATTGGCCAGCCTCAGAGCAATCCTTTTGTCATCTCACCATATTTTCGTCCAGATTGGTCTCATATGTCTCAAGCCTGCCTCAGATCAGTCCAATATCAGGGCAATATGAAAAATAAAGCTTTATCTCCCTGAGGAGAAGGGGATTTGGCGGCAAAGAGAGTGGGGATATGATGCCGCATAGATCGGGTGGCGGGTGATATCCTCCTGCCCTCTGCCCGATCCGGATAGGCTGCTTTCCACATGATGCAGCCATCTGAATAAGCTGCTACCGGAATTGGTAGCCAGTATGTTTGAGTGGGGTAAGAGAAGATGAAAAAGCTAGTGGCAACTATAGCGGTGCTGCTATTGATGGTATCAGCAGCATCTGCAGGAAACACAGTAAAACAGGCAATAAGCATGACCTCCAGCGGCGGCCAGATCAGCCAGAGCGCAGCCAATGCTGCCGTGGTGAGGGGGAACAATAATCATATCAGCCAGGGAGTGATCCAGAGCGCATATGGCAGCCAGATCACTCAGAGCGGGGCCAATGCAGCTGTGGTGGTGGGGGACGATAATGCCGTCCGCCAGGGGGTAGCCCAGCAGGCCTGTGGCTCATCAATAACCCAGAGCGGGGCCAATGCCCTGGCTGTCTTGGGAGACAACAACACAGCCGGCCAGAAGGTCTCTCAGACCGCCATTGGACAGAACATATTTCAGAACGGCTGGAACACCGGATCAATTACCGGGGACGGCAATACCCTGATGCAAGGGCTGCTTTCATATGCTCAAAGCTGCGCTGATACCAATCAGACTATGAGCAATACCGCCTATATCTCCGGCTCTTACAACCAGGTCAACCAGCAGATGGCGGGAATGGTGCAAATGGGTTGGAGCAATGCCCCAGTGAACCAGATGGGAAGCAATGTCGGTCAGATCATGGATCCGAATGGCAACCTGTTTGACCAGAGCATGAATATGAAGGCCAAAGCGGGAAGGGGTATAAAGGCCGTTCAGCACGGGATGAATGAGGTTAAAGTGGGACCGGTTTGAGATAGGTCCTTGATCTACTTTAATTTATTTAACTCGATCTAAACCGATCTAACTAGATCTAATCTTTTTTTAAATCTTTATGAGATAATGAGAACCATTCCTCAGGCCCTTCCGGGAGATGGTTCTTCTTTCTCTTCTTTTTCTTCCTTCTTCCCCTCCTCTTCTTCCTCCCCCTCCTCTTCCTTCTCTTCTTTCTCTCTCTTCTCTCCTTTCTCTTCTTCTCTTCTGGCCTTGAGCTTTATCTCAATCTCAAGCCCATCCTTCTCACACTCCACCTCAACATCGATCGGGGGCTCGGGATTGATGGAGATATCAATGCTGCCATACCTCACAGAGACCTCTCCGCCCGCCTCGATCTCCTCGGCAAGTTCTTTCAAAAAGGCAGCCGCCTCGGTATTGGTGAGGGCGAATTTCTGCTCGAACTCCTCGATACCATTGCCTGAGTGAAATTTAAGCTCAATTTTTCCTGGTGTGCCAGTGAGTTCAGCCATGATGATCACCGGCCTGCTTTTGGCTCTGTGTATAAAGCGCTTTGGCTCGATGCTTTCAAGGTGACAGAATATGACACAATAATGATTAACAGAGGTTTGATGGATGGAGGGAGGACATGCCAGCCCCTCCACCCTTCCAGCCCAACGGCTCAGTAGTTCCTGGCCATCAGCTCGAAGTAGGCCTGCTCATGCTCGCATGCCGGACACTCATCTGGAGCCTCAGGCCCCTCATGAATGTATCCACAATTGCGGCATCTCCAGACCACGCTCGTATCCTTTTTGAAGACCTTGCCCTCTTCCAAATTCTTCAGCAGAGCCCGGTATCGGTCCTCATGGCCCTTCTCCACCTTGCAGATATTTCTGAACTTCTCAGCGATGTGGGGAAAGCCTTCCTTGTCTGCCACCGCCGCGAACTCGGGATACATCTCGGTATTCTCGTACTTCTCCCCCTCAGCTGCTTGCAGGAGGTTGGTTTTTGTATCCCCGATCACTCCTGCCGGAAAGGCGCCATTGATCTCCAGATCTCCTCCTTCCAGCAGCTTGAAGAAGACCTTGGCATGCTCCTTCTCATTATCCGCTGTATCCAGGAATACAGCAGCTATCTGCTCGTAACCCTCTTTCTTGGCCTGGGAGCCAAAATAGGAGTATCTGTTCCTGGCCTGCGATTCTCCAGCAAAGGAGAGCAACAGGTTCTTCTCTGTCTGTGTGCCTTTAATGCTCTTCAATCTCTCACTTCCTATTAATATCAAATCCAATTAGTGCTGTCTTGCTCGGAGATGTCTACTCGGAGACCTCGCTCATGGGTATTCCAAGGGCCTTGGCCACGCCCTCGCCATATGCTGGATCGGCCTTATAGCAGTTTCCTATATGGCGGATCTTGATCATCCTGGGTGCATCTCCCATTGAGCGAGCTGTGTTTTCAAACAGCGCCTGCTGCTGTTCCGGCTTCATCAGGCGGAAGAGCTTCCCGGGCTGGGTGTAGTAATCATCATCATCCTCCCGGAAATCATAATGATAGGCTGCCCCTTCAAGCTTCAAAGGCGGCTCACGGTGCTCTGGCTGCTCCTGCCACTCGCCGAAGCTATTTGGCTCATATGCTATGATGCCTCCCTGATTGTCGTCCACCCTCATCAATCCATCCCGGTGGTATACATTGGTGGGGCAGCGGGCCCGGTTGACTGGGATCAGATGATGGTTCACACCCAGGCGGTAGCGCTGGGCATCGCCATAGGAAAACAGCCTTCCATGCAGCATCCTGTCCGGAGAGAAGCCTATTCCTGGAACTATGTTTGCTGGATTGAATGCCGCCTGCTCCACCTCGGCGAAGAAATTCTCGGGGTTGCGGTTCAGCTCCATCACCCCCACCTCGATGAGGGGATAGTCGCCATGATACCAGACCTTTGTCAGGTCGAAGGGATGATAGGGGACTGTCTCCGCCTCCTTCTCAGTCATCACCTGGATGAACAGCTTCCAGCGGGGGTACTCGCCCCTCTCGATGGCCTCATACAGATCTCGTTGATGACTCTCCCGATCCTTGGCTATCACAGCTTCTGCCTCCTCATCGGTCAGGTTCTTGATGCCCTGCTGGGTGATCCAATGGAACTTAACCCAGACCCGCTCGTTCTTGGCATTGATCATGCTGAAGGTATGGCTGCCGAATCCATGCATATGGCGGAAGGAGTAGGGGATACCCCGGTCGCTCATGGTGATAGTCACCTGATGCAGGGCCTCGGGAAGGGAGCTCCAGAAGTCCCAATTGCTCGCGGCACTGCGCATGCCAGTCCTTGGATCGCGCTTTATAGCGTGGTTCAGATCGGGGAACTTAAGAGGATCTCTGAGGAAGAAAACAGGAGTGTTGTTTCCCACCAGGTCCCAGTTTCCCTCTTCAGTGTAGAACTTAACAGCAAATCCACGGATGTCCCTCTCAGCATCTGCAGCACCCCTCTCGCCAGCCACTGTGGAGAAGCGGGCAAAAAGATCGGTCTTCTTTCCGATCTCTGAGAATACCCTGGCCTTGGTATACCTGGTTATGTCATGGGTGACAGTGAATGTGCCATAAGCGCCTGAGCCCTTGGCATGCATTCTCCTCTCCGGGATCACCTCCCGGTCGAAGTGAGCGAGCTTCTCCAGGAACCATACATCCTGGAGAAGCATCGGCCCGCGGATTCCTGCAGTCATTACATTCTGGTTGTCGGCCACTGGAGCGCCGACACTGGTAGTCAGCTTCTTATCTCTCTTTTCCGGCATCGCCTTTCTCCCCTGAGGTTCAATCACTTGCGTTTCTTCTTCCTTTTTTTTGAGAGCATGAAACGCAGGCCTGCGGCCAAGAAGTCTGTGATCGATCCGAACCGGCTATGGCTGATTCTTATGAAAATCATCTGGCTTTCTTCTATCCTGAACCAGTGAATCTGTTATCTTCTGTACTCAGTCTCATAGCGGTTATGAGATCTTCTTATCCGTTGCCGTCAATTATGTGCGGAGATTATATAAGAATTCCTATTACCTAATAAATCGCATGTAATTTGTCATCAATTCTGCCATCTACTCCGTCATCATTCTGCCATCTACTCCGTCATCATTCTGCCATCTACTCCGTCATCATTCTGCTATAATTCTGTCATCAATTCTGCAATCTATTCTGCCATCTACTCAATGCCGGGACAATAAGAACAGGAACTTTGGAATGGCGCACCACCTTCTCCGCCAAAGAACCAAGCATTATCTTCTCCAGACCACTGCGGCCAATTCTGCCCACAACCAGAAGATCCGAGCCGGATTCATAGGCTCCTCTCAGTATCTCATCACTTGGCTCTCCCTCAGCAACTATCCGTCTGAAAGGCACTCCTGCATCCCATGCCATTTCCCCCACCTCGGCAGTAGCCTGCTCGCTCTCTTTGAGCATGAGTTCCATCAGCCTGCCGCTTATGCTGGGAAATGAAGTATATTCAGGAAGGCTGGCCAGCCGGTAGATATCCACCACATAAATCACAGTGATGGAGCCTTCAGAGAGCCTGGCCAGCTCAACCGCCAGCTCAGCAGCCCTCATGCTCGTCTCCGATCCATCGGAAGCAATCATTATCTTCTTGAACATATCATGAACCTCCTGATTATATCTTTCTCCCGGCTTTAGAGCAGATCTCTTGCCTTGCCTCATCTGAGAGCAGGCAACCACATGATCCCGCGTTCGCCATGGCACAATTGCAGGGCTCAATATGGATGGTGACTGTAGTCCCCGGATAATGCTGCTTGATGGAGCATGCTATCATATCGGTAATGCGATGGGCCTCATCCACGGACATGGCGGCATCCACCCGGAGATGAAAATCGACGAACCTGTCTCCTCCCGCTTTTCTTGTGCGCAGCCTGTGGACCCCTCTCACTGTGGGCGCAAAAGCGGCTATGTGCCCTCTTATCTCCTCCACCTCGTCATCAGGAAGGCCGAGGTCAATGAGGTCCTGGGCTGATTCAATGATCAGATGATATGAGGTACGGGCGATATGCAGTGCTACCAATATCGCCGCGACAGGATCTACCCATTGCAGATTCGTTCCGGGCGAGATATAACCTCCCAGAAGAATGATCAGGAGGCCTATCAGTACTCCCAATGAGGTATAAACATCTGCCCTCAGGTGCCAGGCATCGGCCTTCAGGGCAATGGAGTCCGTCTCTTCTCCCACCACGAAGAGCCTGTGAGATACGAGCATGTTGATTGCAACTGAGAACAGCATGACTGCCACTCCCCAAACCGGCTCAGATAGAGGCTGAGGGCTCCTCAGCTTTCCTGCTGCCTCATAGATTATCCAGCCGGCGGCAAGGAGGATCAGCAATGCCTCTATAATCCCGGAGATATTCTCTATCTTTCCGTGCCCAAAGGGATGATCCTCATCAGCCGGCTTGGCCGATGTCCTGACGGCAAAGAAAGCGATGACTGCAGCCATCAGATCCATCCCGGAGTGGATCGCCTCAGAGATGACGGAGACAGAGCCCATCATCGTCCCGATGGTGATCTTAAGAAAAACCAGGCTCGTATTGGAAAAAACAGAAAGAAGAGCTACATTCCTCTTGCGCTTGTCTCTTTTTTCAACACCGTCTTCCATGATCGCTTCCGTGAATTGTGAATAGCTACATGAATTCGATGATTATATGAATTTGATGCCTACATGAATTCGATGATTACATGAATTCGATGATTACATGAATTCGATGATTATATGAATTTGATGGCTACATGAATTCGATGGCTACAGGAACTATTAATGGCTGCCTGTTACATAATTGTCACCCATAGGGAGTCTTCCCGCGGCTCTCTCCGCCCCCCCAGAGACAGGAAGCTAAGCCAGCCTGCTCAGAGGGTGCAGATTCCCAGCTTCTGGTATGCAGCAAAGCCGCCCGCCATATTGAAGACATTTGCAAACCCGTTCATCTTAAGAATGCTGGAAGCGATGCTCGCCCTTCGCCCCCCTTTGCACATCAAAATGTACTTTCCATCTCTGGATAGCTCCCTATGCCTGGTCCTGAGGTCATGCCAGGGGATCTGAATCGAGCCTCTGACGCAATCATCGGTCATCTCATCAAATGACCGGACATCGATGATCGTCGCATCTTCTGCGGCCACCATATCAACTGCCTTCTGAGGGGTTACTACTGGAACGCTATCTACTGGCAGGGCGTTTGCTCCCCAGGCCAGCAGGCCTCCTTCCAGGAATGCTGATACGTTGTCCAGACCTACGCGGCGCAACTGAACTACAGCCTCCTCCACCTGCTCATTCACTTCAACCACCAAGAAGATATCCCTCTCAGGAGGCATGACCCAGCCTGCATGGGTTGCGAAGCTGCTGGCAAGATCGATATTCCAGGATCCAGGGATGTGCAGGCCGGAGAATGCCGGATAGCTTCGAAGATCCAAAACGGCCGTTCTTTCAGATCTGGTGCTATCAAAGAAGGCCTTCGGGCCCATAGGCTGAGGAGATGATAGGCTTTTCATGAGCCTGGGGCCCACCCGGTTGATCTCAGAGCAGCGAGCGAAATGGTCCGGAGCAGCAGGCATATTCGAGGTTAAGGAGTGCACGAACTCCTGGATATCCTGCATCTGCAGGGCATAATTGTACCTTCTCTCATAGCCAATGGTACTGCTCCTCTTCGCGCTCATCGAGCGTCCGCAGAGCGATCCCATGCCATGAGCTGGATAGACCTCGCAGTGGTCGGGAAGGGTGAGGATCTTCTCCTGCAGACTGTGATAAAGGGCCCTGGCAAGCTCATCTGCCCTCCCGGGAAAGAGGTCCGGCCTTCCCACGTCCCCCACGAAGAGGGTGTCACCACAAAAGAGAGAGACGGGAGCATCTGCCCTGCTCATGTCGACGGCAATGTAGCAGATGTGCTCTGGGGTATGGCCTGGGGTCTCGATAACTGAGAAGGCTATATCCTCCAAACTGATAGAATCACCCTCCTTTAAAGGTTGGTGAGGAAAAGCACAATTGCCGGATGCGGGAGCATATATCCTGGCACCAGTGGCCTCCGCCAGGTCGAGGTGGCCTGATATGAAGTCTGCATGCAGGTGCGTCTCCAGGATATGGGTGATCTTAAGGCCCATCCTCCGGGCAGAATCAAGGTATGGGAGGATGTTGCGCTCCGGGTCGATGACTGCACAGGCATTATCTCCAGCGACAAGGTAGGAGCTATGGGCGATGCCAGGGACGAAGAACTGATGGATGATAATAATTCTCACCTCTCGTCAGATGAACAGATAAATGAGTATTGTCGCCATGCATATGAAAAGAACGGTCATCATTCCCCCTGCACAAAAACAGGATGAACTCGAAAGCTTTTTATTGCCCTGAGCCCTTCCAGTGCCAATGGGGTCAGTATGAAAACTGCATCTGCAGCTTCAATGGCATTACCAGCAATGCTTATAGCATGCCTCTTGGCCGGAAGCGCTCTTGCTGAGGAGAGAGACGGCTTTCAGAACGTTGGCGGAGACTACGGCAGAAATGTCCTGAGCAGTTTTAAAGCCTCGAATGCTCAGGAGATAGAGGAGACAGAGGAAAAAGAGGGCAATCAAAATATCTGGAGCTGGGGAGGCGCGCCCAAAGGCAGCCTGATTGTGGACGGCAATATCGTAGGCGATCCAAAGTACAGATTGAAGAACCTGAGCATTATCCGCGATTGGCTGGGCTATTCGCTTGTCGATCCATATGGAGATATACCAGCCTATTCCTATATCGATCCGGCTACAGGGGAGAAGGTCAAAACCTATATTGATCCGATCACCGGGCAGCATTACTATACATATATGGATACCAATACCGGAAAACTGGTATATGTTTACTTCAATCCGGAGACTGGCGAGCCGATATATGCTAGCTTCACTCCTCTCTCCGGGCATTATATCCAGGAAGAACAATATCGATTGCCTTCGATCCTCAGATAAAATTAAGAATTGCCTTGCGAAAGCCTTTTATCGTCAGGAGATAACCTTTAGTTGGTGGGTTCGGTATGAAGACTGCATCGGCAGTAATGGTCATAGCACTAGCTTGCCTATTGCTATGGGATTGCTCTGCCCAGAGTGCCAGCAGCTACCAGAGCCTGAGCGGAGAGTCCGGCAGGACTATACTGGCAAGCCTGAAGGCAGATGATTTCCAATCGAACAAAACGACAGAAAATAAGAGCGAGAAAGATACCCTTTGGAGCTGGGGAAAGGCGCCCAAAGGAAGCCTGCTTGTGGATGGGGAGCTTTTAACTGATCCATTTAACACCTGGAAAGGCTTTAATGCCACTGAGGGCGGGATAGCTCAGGTGGGAGTCGACCCCTTCAAGGGTTATCCGATCTATGCCTACAAGATTCCCGACACAGGGGAGATGAAGTACTTCTACCTGGATCCTTACACCAGTGAGCCATTCTACATAGATGGTTATGTGGCTGTTGAACCTCCAGTTGTGAGGGAGAGCAAGGGCTACATATTGCCGCCGGTGTTAAGATAGATGCTTACCGGAAAAAGGAGTGATTGAGTATGAAGAATAAAATGGTGTATATTTCGATACTTTTGTGTCTGGCAGGCCTGGCAGTGGCCGCAGAATATACTGATTGGCAGATTGGAGCCATGGAGGGCTTAAAGAGAGGCTTTGAGATGGGCCAGGCCTACCAGCTTGCCCTTGATGGAAAGGATATCAATGGCTTCAATGCCAAGGTTGACCTGTACAACGCCTGGGTGAGGGCCAACTTCGGAGAAGATCCAGCTATGCTGATGAACAAGATGGACGATAAGATGGACGCTCCAATAGACCTGAGCAAGCCAGTTCTTATTACCAACAAAACCGTCCCCTCAAAAGGCATTGTACACGAGATCGATGGATCATCGGGCATGAAAGTAAGCACCAATGATATGAACATGCTTTCAGATGCAGATATCGAGAGATTGTACGAGAAATCCCAAAGTGGAAGGGAAGTCGGCGAGTATCTGAGTGGAAGGGCCGTCGGTGAATATCTGAGCGGAGTCTGAAGCTTTCGCCACAAACCCATTTTTTTGCAGGCCTTAATGCATTTGGATAGAGGTCATTTTTGCCCCTTCATATATGACAGAAGAGTTCGTGGGGCAACAGTCTTGATCGCTGCAAAGACCGATTTAAAAAAAAAATAAATTAAAAATCAGTATTTGCGCTTTGCTCTCTTCAGCACCTGATCTGTATCTTGGCAATCCCAGGATACCTGGAATCACAGAATCAATTGTTGGCATTGTACTTGAATGCCACATAGGTGCCAGAATAGATGCGACCAGTAGCTACAGTGGGATCATAGACAAAGGAGCCATCCTCGAAGACCTAAATGGTGCCGTACTTGGGATCGATAGTTATCGACTCGGGATAGAGCACCACTGAGCCAGCGGGATCATCGGCCAGTATTCCCTTGTCCGCCCTGACCTCTTTGACCTCTTTGCAGCTTGCAGTGTACAGATCGTTCTTGATGAAGAACGGGCACATGCAGGGGAGAGTGACCGGCTTATTCTCGAAGTCGTTGTCCTCAGAGTCTGCACAATCAAGTATCACCGGTATACTGGCCGGCCCGATCGGCTTCCAGCCAGCCTTGAGTTCTTCGCTGACTGTATATTCGCCTGATGCCAGCTTGCAGAATTCATAGTAGCCGCCTGTGCCGGTTTGTTTCCTAGTCTTTGCACCATTTGCATCGCTGAGGGTGATCCACCAGCCAGGGATTCCAGCACTGGTATTGCTGTTGAACCTGTGGCCACTGATGCAGAAGAGCAGCTCATTTTGGAAGTCGATCCCTCTATATCCTCGTCCACAAGAGCTGCCTCTCTGCAGACCGGATCCTTTGGAATCCAGCCATCGCGGGTCTCCTCGCAGGCCTTATAGTCGCCTGGGGCAAGGCCTGAGAATGAGTAATCGCCATTTATATCGGTTTTGCTGCGAACCGTTTCGCCATCAGGCTTGATAAGAGTGATCTCCCAGTTAAGAATGCCTTCATGGCCCTGACTGTAAGCTTACAGCTATTTATTAAGCAATTATAATGAAAATATTTATATGTTCTTGCTCTTTAGCATATCAGAAGAAACCCATAAAGATCGGCTGATAAGCGAGGATGGTCAATTTAAAAAAAGAAATAAAAAAAAATAAAATTTTTGAGGTTTATCGTCTGGGGCAGCTGACCTGAATCTTGGCAATTCCAGGATACTTGGAATCGCAGTACCCGTTGTTGGCGTTGTACTTGAAGATCACATAGCTGCCAGAACTGATGCGGCCAGTGGCTACAGTGGGATCGTAGACAAAGGATCCATCCTCATTGACCTCGATGGTGCCATACTTGGGATCAATGGTTATTGATTCCGGATTGAGCACCACTGAGCCAGCAGGATCATTGGCCAGGATTCCCTTATCGGCATCAACGACTTTGACCTCATCGCAGGAAGCAGTGTACAGATCGTTCTTGATCAGGAACGGGCACACACATGGCGGAATATCCGGCTCATTCTCGAAGTCGTTGTCTGTAGAGTCCTGGCTGATCAGTGTCACATCTATGCAGATCGGTCCTACAGCCTTCCAGCCTGATTTCAATACCTCGCAGACCTCATAATCGCCTGCTTCAAGCCCACAGAACTCGTAGTAGCCGCCAGTGCCAGTTGTGGTAGTGGCTATGACAGCCCCAGTCGAATCCTTGAGCTGGATGGTCCAGCCAGAGAGACCATCTCCAGTCTCGCTGTTGAACTTGTGGCCGCTGATGCACAGAAGTGGGACATTGGTAAAGTCCACGTCTGTCACATCCTCGAACTCAAGGGTTACATCTCTGCAGGGCTCATCCATGTGCTGCCAGCCAGCCTTATCCTCTTCACAGACCACATAATCTCCCGGTTCAAGTTTGAGGAACTCATAGTAGCCGCCAGCGCCGGTTGTGGTAGTAGCTATTGGGACATCATCTTTGAGAAGGCTGATTGTCCAGCCGGAGAG
>MTKW01006058.1_pt1 | contig 32204 bp, 27 predicted proteins | sample 1042761 | NCBI WGS metagenome assembly MTKW01 (sample SAMN06205366, study PRJNA360243) | anaerobic digester metagenome | biome: Wastewater treatment plant; feature: Anaerobic digester sludge; material: sludge; isolation source: anaerobic digester fed with sludge from wastewater treatment plant ...
CTCAGCGCAGATGGTACTTGGGCGTTAGGCCCTGGGAGAGTATGTCGTTGCCAGGATTTAAATATTCCTCGATAGCTCAACGGTAGAGCATGCGGCTGTTAACCGCAGGGTTGTAGGTTCGAATCCTACTCGGGGAGCCATATGCGGGTGTAACTCAATGGTAGAGTACCAGCCTTCCAAGCTGGCTGCGTGGGTTCGATTCCCATCACCCGCTCCATGAGAAATTAAAGCACACTTTGATAGTGTGCTTTTTGCTCTTATTGTTTAGAAATGCACTATGTATAAAAATTATGATATCTATGGATAATTATGGTGGGGGAGAGTAATTGACACCTGCTTAGTCCTGTGGTAATATATCTATTGATATTGTTGATTCCCCGATAGCTCAACGGTAGAGCATGCGGCTGTTAACCGCAGGGTTGTAGGTTCGAATCCTACTCGGGGAGCCATAAATATATTTTTCATTGAAGACATATCTTCCGTATAGGAGAAGGAGATGTCTTTTATTATTTCATATGATATTGCAAATTATTATCTGATCAGAAAAGCAGTGAGGACGTATTTGGATTTATAAGTATCAGGATTTGAAATTGAAGAGCCAGGAGTGGGCTCTTCATCTATTTTTCGGTGCTGTATAGTGATATGAATATTTAATAACCTTTGATGGACTGCTCTTACTGTTCTATGGTGTAGCCAGCATCCTCCATCATTTGAATATATACCATCAGTTCCTTGCGAGATGAAACATTAAGTTTCATATAAATACGCCGGTTATGGGTCTTGATTGTATTGATTGAAAGGCAAAGAATTTCAGCGATTTCTTTCGCCGTATATCCTTTTACATATAAATCGAAAACCAGTTTCTCAGCGGCAGAAAGCTTTTGAATATTTTTTACAAACCCCAGAAACAGAGCGGAGCGCTCTTGTGGCTGGGGGCTTTTTTGTTCTCCGGGCGGATGTAACTCATCCTGTGCCGATAAAAACTCGATTAGGTCATTAATCTCAGGGATTTTAGTATCAGCTGTTGGATTAGGTTTCTTCAGGTGCTCCAAGGCTGCAACTACTGGTTGGATATATTTGCGGCTGATAAAGAAAGCAAGGGCGATGTTAATTAGTATCAAAGCAAGAAGTCCAATAATCAGAGTATGACTCGTGGAAGAGATTAGTGTGTTTAGTGCTTGGGATGGCATCATTAGTGCCACCACCCAATGTTCGTCGGAATATTTGGAATCAGCCGGATATAGGGAAATTAGTTGATGCAGGCCGGCATAGCCCTCCATTCCTGGTTGCTGATAATTGTAAAAACCGCCGGAATCGGAGCTTATCGCCAACTCTGTATGTTCTATAGTAGTGGTTGTGGCCATATAACTTCCGGCAGAGAGTGCGCCTGAGAGTTGTAAGGTATTGTCTGTTATCGGTGAGAGCAAACAGAACATATGATGATATTTTTCAGGTTTTGGTGCGTAAGATAGCTTAAAGAGCATCTCACTAATTTCAAAACCGCAGACTCCGAAAACTGTACCATCAGATGCAATTAACGGAACGGCACAAACCATGATCCGTTCACTACCGCCCGGCAGAACTGTTGCTTCACTCCAACGATAAAGTCTGGATAAATGGCGTTTTTCTTCTCTTGCTCCATTCATTACCTTGGTAAAAAAGGACATCTCTCCTATGTCTAATTCCATTTCCCACTGAGGGAGGATATGAATTCCATGTTTTCTTGCAAGCGTCATAGGACCGATAGCGAAACGTAGATTTGCCGCCATTCCGTTGACAATATTCGGCTCCATATTTTTTAGGTATAGGCAAGACCGGGAATTATCTGCACCTGCTAGCATAGGGTTAACTGTCGCATCTAACAGAAGAAAGACACCGCTGGCGTTGGACTTTTCTAAGGCCCCGGTAAGTCGAACTAGCTCCTCCCCCATAAGATGCTCTAGCAGATCGGGATGTTCCTGAATAGCAGTAATCGAGCCTCCATGTTCTTTTAGGTTGCGCTCGATGTTCGCAGATAGTTCTTTTGAAAGATCTACCGTATGTACTGATAGCTTGCCAATAGATTTATAGATATCCTCAGCAATGTGAGCAAGCTCACCTTCGAAAACAGTTCTGTGTTCGGATAAACCAATATTAAAAATGCCTGTAGAGAACAGGATTAGTAGAACGCCTAGCATAATACTGCTGAGGAATAAGATCATGAAAAAAAATAGTCGCAGCCGCATAGGCAAACAGTTTTTACTGCTCTGACGTATAGCCGCGCAGTAAAGGGCTACGCTCTTAATCAGTCGTCCCTTTGGCATTGTATTTCCTCCTTAAGGTTGCGTAGCGATAAACTCTTCTAAGGATCCCTTTGCAGCCTTTTCGTAAGCCTCCTCTGGCTTCATGGTTTTCAAATTGTCCAAATACTGTTCTCGTCTCTGGTCCGCTATAGCATGGAATCTGCTTTCAAAATTGCGACTGACAGTATTAAAGCTATCAAACACCGGCGGAATATAAAAATCATATTCTTGATGGATGATAGTAGCAGTTCTTAATAGATTTCGAATATTCGGGTTACTGTTCTCAGAGATTTCATGCTCCATATAGTTTGTAAAGGCTTGATCAGTTACAGGAAGATAGCCGGTAGAGGATACGAAACGCATGTTTTGCTCTGGAGAAGTGAACCATTTAAGAAACAGAGTTGCCGCTGCCTCTTTTTCAGGCGTAGATTTTGCCACTACCAGACCGCTGCCCCTTTGGATAGCAATTTTTTCGCCTCCCTCAAAGGTTGGGTAAGGTAGAACAATATATTCGACTTTTTCTTTTGTGTTATCGGGATAAGTGATTTCATCACCATAAAAGAGGATGCCGGCAGTGGAGCCGGTGGAACATAGGATATCACCCGTCTTAGAGAGGTCGGAGGAATAACCGTCATATACAGCGTAGCCGCCTTTGACAGCCGGCTCAAATAAAGTTTCCCAAATCAGCGCAAATTCTGGAGTATTCAGCATAAGTTTTTCACCACTAAAAAGGGGAACTCCCATCTGCTCCATGCCAACCTGAGACAGATTAAAAAATGAATCGGCAGTATAAAAAGACTTTCCGTCGTTTGGAATATTAGGTGTTTGTTCATCAGTCCACTGATAATATTCCATGGCGGCAGCCGCTATTCCCTCAAAAGAGGATAGTTGCTCAATGGAAATTCCGCTAGCAGCTGAAAACCGCTGGAATAGGGTTTGATTCAAAAAAAGAACTTCGGTGGATTTAGCAAAGGGTAAAACGTAAAGCTTTCCGTCGGGAAGCTTACCTTCGTCTAAAAACCGCGGCAGATATTCCATAAGCTCCTCAGTGGTGAAGTGCTCATCCATCGGTACAATTAGTCCTTTGTCAGCAAGCACTGCCGCCGTTGCGGGATAACAAGTAGTAATGTTAGGCATTTCCGGTGCACCAGGATCACCTGCGGCGATCATCGTTAGCTTTTCTTGTAAGGCGGCCGAGCTGGAAATAGAGGTAACGCTTATGATAATACCTTTTTCCTTACCAACAGTAGCGTTGAACTCTTCGATCTGTTCGTCCATCATGGTCTGCATCTGGCCACCAAAATTGTGCCAGAGGGTAATGGTGATCGGCTTTTTTGGATTGAGCCTGCTTGTCTGACTACAGGCGGATAGTAGGATTGCTAGCAGCAGTGTCAGACCAACGAAAAATTTTCTTCTCATTAGAATTATCTATCTCCTTTGCCAGCCCTCATTAGAATTAGCTATTTCTTCTGTCATCCTTAGGTAATAGAGCAACTAAAATCATACCGAGAATCACCCTAATTTTTTCTGGATAATCACCCTAAGGATGATTACATCAAGGGGAGATTTCAGTAATATTATCAGTAATATTGGTTGGGAAATATATTGGATTCATGTCTTTATATTACCAAAAAGTTCTAATACCATCAAGAAGTTTAAGGCTTGAGGGTCTTACTCTTTTGAACCTATAGGATCTTTATTAATGAAATCTAGTGAGAATTGCTAATAAATAATCAATTTATAAATATCTATAAATAATCATGGGAGGCGAGGTTGAGAAGATGAAGAAAAAACTGATAATAATTGTTTCAGTATGTCTGATAGTGGTTCTGGCGGCAGGGCTGGTTTTCTTCCGTCCCAAGTTTTCGGTCGGAACCAGTTCAAGGTTGCCTGAGCTGACTGGTATTGTGCCGGAGCCCAAGGACGGTATCGGGAAACCGGGCAAGGATTTTGTGCTATTGAAAACTGGTCCGGCCAATGATTGGGGAGATGTGCCCGTACCGAAATTTAACCCTCTGGGCTCCTATTCCCTATACAGCTATGTGGAGTATGGGGGACAGGAGGGAGATCCAGTTATTTTTTACAGTTTGGATGGCTACTTTGAAAAAAGAGAGAGAAAAATAGGTGAACGTTGGTTACTGACCATTACAGACCCGGATTATTCCTTATATTGGCTGCGCTGGTATACCAGGGAGGCTGGCGGCCAATGGTTTGAGGGCACGCGGGATCATTCCAGCTTTTTGATAAAAGAGAGCGATACAGTTAGCTGGTGGGCTGATGCACAGCAAACGGAGGAAGGGGCGATAATTACGATTCTAAAGGTGAACACCTTGCCTATAGGAACGCAACTGACCGTGCGACCTGCCGAAATGAAGGGTACTAGCTATTACTTTTATACCCCGCCTACAAACGGAAAGTTGCAATCAGCAGTGTTAAGTGTCAAAGGGGACAGTGAGAGTGGTGTAGTACTAGAGGCTACCAGCGAGGTTACTCGTGGTGGCTTTAACCATAAAACCTATTATTATCGCCTAGAGGATTCTTTGCGTGCAAAAAAAGCGGAGCGCTTTGTATTGGATGAGCTGCCTATTACCGAAGGGGAGCTTTGCTGGAAGTTGGACTGGTATTACAGTGAGATTGTTCCGGAGGAAATCACCTTCCAATTAGATGCGGCAGCAGATATTGCCCCTGTACAATGGGGTGAACAACCGGGAGCAATCCGGGTCACCGGTGTTTCCCCAGGAATGGCTAGCGTACATATTCCCGAATGGGCTGAGATTACCCATCGTGAAATTATGACAGAAGGTCACGAGCTAATCGGCGTATCAGATGAGAACGGCGATCTACTGTTTGCTGCCCCAGCTGGATATTACAATGTAGGTTTAGAACTTGGTGCGGGAGCATTCTCCACCAGTTATCTGCGCCTGGTGCCAGTTAATGCGGGAGAGATTACTACTGTAACAATTCCTCCTGAGGTATCAGTTGCCGCAGGTACACTGTCTAGACTATATAGTGATTTCGATACGAATAAAGGTGGTATAGCGCTACTGAGTAATGAGGACAAAGGCGACACGGCAACGGTGTCTTTTGTGCTCAACGATCCATTGGAAAGAGACTTGCTCTTAGATAAGGAAGATATCAGTATTACTGAGGATGGGGCGGCTGGTGAGCTAATCGAGTTGGTAAGGGAGCCTGCGGGAAGCAATGTAGTTCTCGTTTTGGATTCCTCCGGCTCTATGGGTGAAAACATGAAACCCTGCGTTGAAGCAGCCAAGCGTTTTGTAGATAGTTTGCCGAAAAACTCCACGGTTCGTCTAATACAGTTTTCACAAAAGATAACTGAACATACGGGAACTGACAAAGAAAGTGTAAAAAAAGCCCTGGACAGTATTAAAGAGGGTGGTGCTACTGCCCTTTATGATGCGACTGCAAGAGCTCTATCGATGTTGGAGGGCAAAGAACGTGGTTATGCCGTTGTTTTCTCTGATGGTGCCGATTCCCGAGAACCAGGCGTAGACGGTGAAGGTAGTAGTATATCTAAGGAAGAGCTTATAGAGCGAATCAAGAACAGCGGTGTAACAGTTCTGACTATTGGATTTGGAAAAGGACACGATCCCTCTACCCTTATGGCTATGAGCGGCGCATCTGTGGGTGGTGGATACTTTGTGGCTGCAGATAAAAATGGACTTGACAGTGCCTTCGCAGCAGTAGCAGGAAAATTCGGCAATCAATTTACTGCTACCTACCGCCGCCCGACCATACCCACTGACCAAAGCGGTAATGTGCCGGTTGTTTCAATGATTATTGACCGTTCTGGTTCGATGGATATGGAACCAGAGCCAGGCCTAAATGTCGGTTGGCGTATAGATCGGGTTAAGGCAATCTTCCATGATTTTATCCACAAGCTACCGCCGGGTACCCTGATGCAATTGGGCAGTTTTGCTGCACCTATGGGTGGTGATTATCCGAGGCTAGATCAGATTACTACTGATCAAAAGGCTAATATTCTTCAGGCCTTGGGAAGCTTGAGGGCAGGTGGAGGAACGCCTACCAAAGCTACGCTGGAGATGGCCTATTACAATTTAGCTTCAATACCCTCGCAAAAAAGAGTGTTGGTGTTTTTTACCGATGCTGGTCTGTATGAACCAGGTTATCCTGAGGAGTTGGATGAAGTTCTTTCCTTCTACAAAGAATCAGGTATCAGGGTGCTCTTTGCAGGCCTTGCCGACGAAGCTGATCATGCTGAGCTGGAGGGGATTTTCAGAACAGCGGCACAAAAGGCGGGTGGGGATTATATCCTCACAGATAGTGTAGATGAAATCGGACGGAAATTAGATGAATTGCTAGGCAGAATTGATAAGCCAATCCAGAAAAAGGGCGTTGACTTTATCCTTAATTTAGATTGTGTCACTAAGGATGGCGAGCGAATAAGTTTCCATACCGGAGAAAATCTGCCGGATTTTACCCCGAAAACTGGGGCTGGCAAGAGAATTGATCCTCAGCTTGTAAGCTACAAGACAGGGGAACCTTATATCGTCTATGATGCCGTCGCTGCCAAGTTGCTTTATGGAGGAGATCAGCCGGTGGCACAAACCAATATTCTCTTCAGGATGCCTTTAAAGGGTCAGGCTGACAACCAGTTCGGTCGCTTGACCGTTACCGAGGCTTATGTAATGGATTTGTTCAAAGGGATTCCAGCACCATACAACAAGTACTATCTGGCCCTTAATGTATCTCTAGATTTTATAAAGAATAAGGGCGCGACAGAAATGGGTTACTGTATCCCCAATATCTTCAATCATTTCTATCTCTCTCTTAATGAAGGGATAATGATGCCCCCCTCTGAGGCGACTTGGCTGGCAGAAAAACCTTTTGCCATGCCGGGCGAAGAAGCTGTGACTGTTTATGAAAAACAGTCCAGAACTGGCATGCTTATATTCTTAGTAGATAAGCCGAGGGAGGATATTGGTGTAACCCAGCTTTCTCTCCATATGTATGACACTGTCAATGGGCATATTGACTTGCCATTGACCGGCAGACTCACCAAACAGATGTTAGCCATGAAAGAACTGCCACAACAGGAGCCTCTAGAGATGAGTAAAGCATTTACACTGACTATTACCGGCAAGACTGAGGAGAAACTGCTGGCAGGTGTGGACCTTACCGAATACAAATATTCACCAGATGAAGTTAATAAAGGGACTAGTTTTCGGGTTATAGAGGCGAGATTTGACAGCAAGGTACAGGCACTATTAGACATTGATCCTTTAGAGCGCTTTTACTACCAAATTGAAACAGACCAGGGTGTGCTTATGACTCCTATGAGTGATATTGTTCATCGTTTACCCTTGGGATTCGTCGGAAGTACTATGCTGGCCCCCGGCTCTTGCAACAATGTCAGGATGCCCTTCGTACTTCCTAATGAACTGTTGTCCACGAAGGCTTCAATCTATGCTGACCTTGCTAGCGGTTCCGGGCAATGGAATATTATGAGAGGCCAGCCCTATAAAACAGGTAGTCTAGGAAAGAAATACTCCCATGAATATATTGATTTGACTATAAACTCCCTTGCCGTTCATCCGGATGATGAATTTCTGGTTGTGCTAGATTTTACCTTGCATGACAAAAAGGACGGAGTAGGCACTTCAGGACTGGAAAGCATCCTACAGCTGGAACGTGGAGAACTAGAGGAAAGCGACAAAGTGTTGCAGGCATTAACAGGACGTAAAGGACTTGGTAATTTTGCCAGTGGCGGTGAAGGTGATTCTGTTATCACCATTAGCGCTGATCATACCAACCGTCTGATATTTGGAGGCACACAAGAAAGTGAAGCCTGGGGTGCCTTTGACGGTCAATCGCGACGGGGCATCTTTCTCTTTAGCCTACCTTCGCGGGAAATAAGTGAATGGAGCTTGACCAGCTCACTTCTGCCAGAACTAAAACTACCGATAAGCGCGGAGCCATATCAGCATGAAGCTTTGCTTGAGCAAAAGCCGGAAATAGAGCTGGACAATAATTTTGAAAAAGAGCTAGCGGAAGCAGTAGAAGGCGCTATATCGGCCTATCTGGCAACTCGTCCTGAGCCAACTAGCATTGCAAAGGTGGGGCTGTCCGACGATGAGGTATTAGGGAAACAGGTGCCGACACCATCTCTGACCTTATACGGTAGTAAGCAAATCAAAGCTTTGCAAAGCGATGGGGATTTTCTCAAGTTGATGCGCAGTCTTCGTTGGGTGCCATCTTACAAAGATATGTTGTCTGGAAGGCCTTGTTACCGCTATGCCCCTGAAGCTGTGATAACCCAAGGCTGGGGTTCCCAATATGATTTGGCGGTCTTGGCCAAAACACTGTTGACCAGATTGGGATACCGGCCGGAATATCGAACAGTTACTCTTACAATGGTGGGACAGGAAAATCTCCGTAGGTTGGGAGCTGTGGAGGAAGTACCAACACATTTGATTGGTCTTGCTTACACAGATGCTGAGGGTAAGCAGAAACTATTCCTACCGGTTTTATCGGCTGATCTCTCAGAACTAGGCGGTCTGGCTTATCTGTCAACGGATGAATTCCCGATTGAACTCGAACCTGCCCAGGCGAATATTTCTATAGAGCTTTACGGAAAACTGACTGGCCCTGCGGCGGGCCTTGCATCGGCTGGCGCAGGGATGTGGGATGCATTAGGGGATGCCCTGTCCGGCGAGGAGGGTGAAGAGGGTGGTTTATATGAGACAGTGACCATCCTTAATCGGCAGCTTTCCCTACCGGATTTAAGTCTCGATCCTATAGATATTAGCTATCTTTCTAAGCCTAAGCCAGATGGAGGTGCTTTGCTGCTACCGGTACTGGATACTCGTCAAGGGTTGATTTATGACCCTAATAGCTGGGTAGACAGCTCCTATTATGAGTTTGAGCGTCTTAACATCATCTTGCAGGACGGTGATTACAGAGACATTCATACCACCGTTTTGTCCAAGGAACAGAAGTTAAATGAGATTATGCATACCTTGGCCTGGGGTGTACCCGAACTAAGTGAAGAGGCTGCCAAGAGCATCGAAGCCATGGCCAAAGCAGAAGCAAAAGCAGCTAAAGAGCCTGCCAATTATTCCATAACCCGCTGGTTGGGTCATGCAACCCTGGCACGGCTAATCAAGGGACTCTCTGAAGCCAGTACAGAATTTGCAAGCACTCTAAATATTACGGCTGGTCGATCGGATCGAGCTATAGCCTTGATGGTGACAACTAAATCAGATGGAAAAACAGCAGAGACTAGTGTCGATTTGGTCAATCATCGCAATCAGCTCCACAACGGTGACGAACATGCCCAACACGCCTATAACCTCATGTACGGCTACTTTGCCAGCGACATGGAGGCGATGGCACTGCCAGGAGAAGAGGGCTATGGCTACATACAGGTCTGGAACAGTCTTCCCGAAGGTGCAAAGATTTTACAGATCGCTATAGAAGACGAAGAAACCATGGAAGTTGCCATCGAGGATCTAAGCCTTAAGGGATATCCGCAGTTACTACTGGAGCGTATGGGCGGACATGACAGCTATAGTTATTATCCACCCAAAGTACTCTATCTGGTTCCTGACCGGCCTGCAGAGATCAACGGTAAAGCTAGATGGGCCTGGTTGGAGATTGATCTGGAGACTTATGATGTTGTATCGGTCTTTGAGACAGGTGAGCGTGCGGGAATGGGTGAATATTTGATCGGCTGTCTTCCTGGAAATGGTAATTACGGTGAAGTAGGTGCCGGAATGTTAGTAGGTGTTACAACGGCCGGGGGTACTGTTGCCGCTTATACCTTGACGGGAGCAGAATATAAAGAAGTAATCAAAATGGCAAAAATCAAATGTACAGAGATTGGTGCTTTGATCGGCTTAACCACTGGTACAACAACTGCCATTGACGCAGGCGGAAAAATTGCGGAAGGAGTGTCAAAGAACAATCTAGCTAAACTTTTTGAAGCCAATGAAATGATCTGGTTCAATAAGCTGACTTTTAGTGACGGCTATAATGCTGCGGTGGAATTCTACTTCAAAAACATCGACTAAGAGGAGGTTAGCCATGAGTATGGATAAAAAGATTCCCGAGTTCACGGCAAAATGTCGGACGGTACGGGGAAACTCCTGCTTTTACCTGACCTTCTTTTGCGAAGCATGCGGCAGGGGATATTCCCCTCCGCCCCTTGTCTGCAATACTCCTAATGAGGCTCTGCATTTGGGTGAGCAGGATGCCCGGTTGCACTTCAATCGTTGCAGATCTTGCCACCGCTGGGTGTGCGATGAGCACTTTAACGAGAATGGCATGATGTGTACTGATTGTATGCCAAGAATTTGTATTCAATGTGGTTTTATGGCATCTAAAAATGAACAGTTTTGCACTATGTGTGGTACACCATTATTTTAAAAATAGAAAGGATGAGTAAGATGAGTGATTTGCTTGGCGGTCTTGGTGGGCTTATGAAAGGACTTACTGGCTTTATGCCCCAGGATGATCCAGATGTAAAGGTGATGATGACAAGGACAGAAGTAAGTGATCTGCAAAAGCAGGAGACAGAAATCTATGCGCAGATAGGGCGGCAAGCTATAGCGGAGGGTCTTGTTAAGTTTCCTGAATTGGAAAGCAGGCTGCGCCTAGTCCAGGAGAATCTATCTGCAGCCCAAGCTAAACTGAAAAACGCAGAGGAAGAAAAGGAAGCCAAAGAAGCGGCTAAACGCATGGAGACAGCGAAACAGACTTGTTCTTCCTGTGGTACCTACAATCCAGAAGGCGTCAAGTTTTGTCAGGAGTGCGGCTCCAAGCTGGGAGTGCTCATCTGTAGCCAGTGTGGTGCTTCCTTATCGCCCGGAACTCGCTTTTGCGGTGAGTGCGGCGCAAGGCAGGAGGAATAATATGGCTTCCTATAAACAGGCATGCTTACATTGTGGCTCTTACATTGAACCTGATTCACTATATTGTCCCTATTGTAAGCGTAAGGATCCCTTCGGGTATCATTGTCCCACTTGTCATTATCCTATAGAAAAAGGGCAGTCTGTTTGTAGTGGCTGCGGCAGGGCATTGTATATTTCATGTCCTGCCTGCAGCAAGCAGACCTTTGTACAGGATAAATGTGAGGAATGCAATACATCGTTAATGATTCGCTGTGCTAATCCCCGTTGCGGTGCAGAACAATTTTTTGAAAATATTAAATGTACTGCCTGTGGTAAAAAAATTAAAACCAAAAAGTAAATGAGGTGAAACTATGTTGCAATCCTTTACAAGGAATTATGAAGACAATTCCACCGAGGCGGGATTTCAGTTTACCTTCTACTGCGATCTCTGTCAGGATGGACATAAAAGTAGCTTTATAGAATCAGAGACCTACAAAAAAGGTCGGGGGCTACGTGGGCTAGCCCAGGGCGCTGGTGTGTTAGGCAGTTTGCTTGGTGGGCGGATGAGTAGCATAGGTTATTCTCTGGAACGCGGAGGCAGCGTGCTATCAGAACGTTTTGAGGGCATGAGTCCCGAATGGCAGAAGGAGCATGAAAAAGCTTTTGCTAGAGCGAAGAATGAAGCCCAACGGCATTTTAACCGTTGCCACGGTTGTCGAAGATGGGTTTGTGATGCCTGCTATAACGAGGATGAGGGGCTGTGTACTGAATGTGCACCAAGGCAGGAAATTTCAGTGGCCAAGGCCCGTGCCGAAGCTATGCTACGTAATATTGAAGAAGCCGCAGAGAGTGCTGTTGTTTGGAAAGGAAAATTAGAAAGTAAAACAACTGTCTGCCCTACATGTGGCAAACCTGCAGGAACGGGTAAGTTCTGCAACAACTGTGGTGCATCGTTGGCGTTGGCTGTTTGTCCTAAATGCAAGGCGGAAAATGCACAGGGAGTACGCTTCTGTAATCACTGCGGTGCTTCCATGAATGCTTCCACAATAGGCCAATGTTCCAATTGTGGTGAGAAAAACCCGCCAGGCACAAAATTCTGTGGCAATTGCGGGAACAAGCTGTAAAGTGAATTAATAAAGTTTAGGAGAGATGAAGATGAAAAAAATTATTAGCCTTATTGTTGTGTTTGTACTTGCTATGTCCCTTACCGGTTGTGGAGTAAAGGAGAAATTAGGAGAAAAGGTTGCAGAAAAGATTATCAAGGATATTGGAATCGGCGATATTGATATCGATGGAGATGAGATAACAATTAAGGGTGAAGATGGCGAAAAACTGGTTATAGGAGAAGCTAAGTGGCCCAAGTCCGCTTTGGCAAAAAAAATCCCCGAATTAAAGGATGGAAAAGTCGTGGGAGTGTTGGAAACAAAAGAGTCACTGGTGATTAATCTGGAAGAGGTATCTGAGAAGAACTTCACAAATTATCTAGAAAAAATTAAACGAAGCTATCCCGATGAGTCTTTAAATATGGAATCGGACGGAGATGTGACCTATGCAGCAGAAGATGGCAAAGGTTTTGGAGTAATGGTTATGTATACGACAGGCGGAGACGTCACTATCAGTGTAACGAAAACGTCATAAAGCCCATATAATTGTAAATGTTGAGCGAATATAATATATCTTTGATATAATATCAGAGTAGATATTTGCTGCTTGAGGGGAAATGAGCAAACTACGGTTCTGTCATTATCATGAGTACGAAGGAGGATTTCCGTGAATTGTAGTTGCCACGATAATAGCCATTCTAACTGCATAAAAAGTGTACCGATCTTTAAAGAATTAAATCAGGATGAGATGCTGGAAATTGCCCACATTACTTCTGCCAGAACTTACAAAAAAGGAGAAATGGTGTACATGGCAGGTAATGAAGGCGGGACACTTTTCGTTTTGCATACAGGCAGAGTTAAAATTTTTCGACTAAACGCAAGTGGCAAGGAACAGGTAATCCGAATTATAGGACCGGGGGAATTCATGGGTGAACTAAGCCTTTTTAGCTCTGTTCCACTGACTGATAATGCAGAGGTTTTAGAAGCCTCTACAATGTGCGTGATTGAAGGGAAAAAGCTTAAAGAACTTATGGCAAAATATCCCTCAATTGCTTTTAAGGTAATGGAGGAGTTAAGCCGTCGCTTGGAAAAGGTTGAAAACCTAGTAGAAGCGATTAACCTTAACACAGTGGAACAAAGGGTTGCTCAAGAATTACTTGCTCTTTCTGATGGGCAGAATGAGATTGTATTGAACATGACAAAAGGTGATCTGGCTTCACAGATAGGTATGAGTCAGGAAACTTTAAGCCGAAAGCTAGCATCATTTCAAGAGGAAGGACTTATAATACAAAAAGGACATAGAAAAATTACAATTAAGGATAGAGAAGCACTAGAACAGAAAAGTCAGGCCTAAAGCCGATCTTAAATTTAAAGAATACAATGTTATGCGAATGGAAATATTCCACGAATACCCCCGAATTTTAATTCGGGTTTTTTTCTGAGAATAAACTTTTTTATTTATCCTAAATTGTCAAAAAATAACGAACTATTGATAAATAGGCAGAACAATGGAGAAATAAGCCTACTCAATAGGACTAAAAACCTATGCGGATGGGACATAAGACTGTTGTAAGAATATGTATATTGTGATAATTTGTTGGTAATACAAGAATAGGAGGCTCGGTATGAACGGTTTAGCTATTGGAAGCGAGGAAGAATTAGTTCTTAAAGCCCAAAATGGCGACACTGAAGCATTAGAAAAAGTTCTTATTATGTATCGAGGCTTCGTGAGATATATTAGCCAAAAATACTACTTAAAGGACGGAGATCATCAAGATTTATATCAGGAGGCTAATATTGGCCTATTAGAGGCAATTAAAGCTTATGACCATAATTCCAAAGTTAAGTTTCGTAACTTTGCTTTTCTCTGCATTAAACGGGAATTGGATTCAATGATAAGTCGTTCTAACAGAAAAAAACGTCAAGTCTTGAATAATGCGATACCTATTTATTCTTATGTAGAAGAAGAAAATGATCGTTTTGGGACAGAATATTACTCCGGTGAAAATTTCTTAAAGGATGACAGTGCTACTCCTGAGGCTAATGTTATTGCTAAGGAGGGCTTGCAAGAATTGATGGAGTTTTTGCAAAAGGAGTTAACTGTTTTGGAGCAAAAGGTACTTTTCCTAAGAATAGAGGGCTTAAGTTACCGTGAGATTACTGATGTCTTGTCTATCCAGACAAAGGCAGTAGATAATGCAATACAAAGAATTCGCAGAAAGGTTAATTCGGCTTATAATTCGGCCACGGCCTAAGTTTTGTTTAAGCAGTAAGCTATATACATATAGGTATGAATCAACATAGATAGTAAAAAACCGATCAGGCAGATCGGTTTTTATTGTTGGGAATATAACAAGGGTCGGGCACCATCAGAAATCTTTGATTGTGTTGAAGGCAGGGTTCATAAAGCTACGTAATAGTCAGAAAAGGTGAGATAAGAGCAGGAAGTTAGGCCATAAGCGGCCTAAATGGTTAAATTCCGCTTGTGAAATTGTTGCATATTACCTTATTAATTTTGTTATAATAAGATTAAAGGTCAATAAAGGTCAGGTGAAATAGCATGAGTCTTTCCCGAAGAATAGAAGAGTACATTAAGAGATTACTGACGGAAACTGGTGATGCCATAGAATTGCAGCGTAGTCATCTGGCAAATACATTTCAATGTGTGCCCTCCCAGATAAATTATGTGTTAAGTACAAGATTCACCCCATCTCAAGGCTATTTGGTGGAGAGTAAGCGTGGAGGCGGGGGTTATCTGAGGATTATTAAGTTATCCTGGGATGAAACCATGGCGTCTGAGGCTAAGCAAGTACTTCAGAATGAAAACACAGGCCTTGAACAATGGGAAGTAGAAGGCATGCTTAAGCGTCTGTATGAAGAAGCACGAATAACTAAGCGGGAATATTTTATTTTAAAGAGCATCATCAGTAGGGATACTTTACAGGTGGAATTACCACAGCGGGATATATTAAGAGCCAGAATAATTCAGGCCGCTCTAACGGCCCTAAACCGTAGTGATTTATAATTTCGAGGAGGGATAAGATGTGAATTGTCAAAAATGTCAACAACGGCCGGCCAGTATTCATATTGCCCAGATAGTAAACGGGGAAAAACATGAAACTTACCTCTGTGAAGTGTGTGCTCAGGCCGAAAAAATTACTGTGGAGATTCCACAATTACCTATAGATAATTTAAAAAACTTACTTGGCTTTTTGGGTCAAAGTTATCTAACGGAACAGGGCTCTTACCAATCGGTCTGCAAAAATTGCCAAACTTCTTATAAGAAAATATATGAAACTGGTTATGTAGGTTGTAGTGAGTGCTATGATCAATTTTCGTCTCAGCTAGAAAATGTTGTTCAGAAAATACATGGGATGCAGAAACACCGCGGCAAGATTCCTAATCGTCTAGGTGCCTCTTTCCGGGTTAAGAGGGACTTAGAGGATTTGAGGCTCCAATTGCGGCAGGCTGTGGAAAGAGAAGAATATGAAAAAGCGGCAGAACTGCGGGATAAAATTAAGTTGTTGGAAGAACAACAAAGTCTGGGGCAGGTGTAAGATGATGATTGATAAGATTGTCTCCCAACCCGGTAGTAATTGGACTAAGGGCGACGGCTCTCATAATAATATCGTTATAAGCTCACGTATTAGGTTGGCGAGGAATATTGAAAAGCTTCCGATGCCTTATTTAAAAAACGAGAGCAGTAGCTTTACAGTCTTAGAAAAGACGCGCCTAGCCTATGAGGAATTAAATCTTAAGGAACAGGGCTATGAATTTTACAATATGAGGGATATCCCTTCCTTGGCTCGTCAGATAATGACTGAGAAACATCTGATTAGTCCAGAATTTGCTGTAGCAGGTATCAATCAAGGCTTAATTATAAGTGCCGATGAGTCCGTGAGTATTATGATTAACGAAGAAGATCATCTTAGGATTCAGGTACTGTATAGTGGATTACAGCTTGAAGAAGCCTGGGCAAAAGCAGATAAAACTGATGATTTGTTAGAAAGCAAATTAAACTATGCCTTTGATGAGAAAAAGGGCTATTTAACTGCTTGCCCTACTAATGTAGGAACAGGGGTAAGGGCTAGTGTGATGGTTCATTTACCGGCCTTAGTGTTAACGAAACAGGCCAAAAGGCTTTTTAGCACTTTGAACCAGTTGGGCTTAACGGTCAGGGGTCTCTATGGTGAAGGGACTGAGGCTATGGGTAATTTTTATCAAGTATCTAACCGTACCACCCTAGGCCAAAAAGAAAGTGAAATCATCCAGAATTTGACGAGTGTAGTATTGCAGATTACTGAAGAGGAAGAAGAGATTAGGCAATCATTAAGCAAAAATACAGAAATTCAGTTAAAAGATAAAGTAGGGCGGGCTATAGGTACTTTAAAAAATGCTTATATCCTCAGTTCGCGGGAAGCTTTAGACTTACTTTCTGATGTACGCTTAGGCCAGGATTTGGGGATAATTGATACTGGTTTGACAAACCAGGAACTTACTGAATTGATTATTGAGTCGCAACCGGCTTTTTTACAACAATACAGAGGGCAAAGCATGGAACCTCTGGAACGCGATGTAACAAGGGCCAAATTATTTAAGGAGACACTAACCAAAGGAGGGATTAAATGATGTTCTCAAGATTTACACAAAGAGCTCAAAATGTCATTAATTATGCCGGAGAAGAGGCAAGAACATTAGCGCATCCGGCTATAGGTACAGAACATTTGCTATTAGGTTTATTGCGAGAGGAAGAAAGTATCGGAGCGAAGGCTTTAACAAACCTAGGACTGGATTTGTCTTCAGTCCGTAAAGCTGTCACAGATTTGGTAGCTCCAGGAGGATATACAGGAAAAAAATTAGAACTAACCCCGCGAGCGAAAAAGGTAGTAGCTCTGGCTAACGATGAAGCCTTAAGATGGGGCGTAAACTATGTGGGTACGGAACACCTCCTGCTAGGCCTGATTAGGGAAGGAGAAGGGGTTGCAGCCCAAGTATTGATGAATCTTGATGTAACTGCGGAAGCAATTCGTAAGCAGGTCATTACCTTGTTAGGTGGAGGGCAAGGCCAAATTTTCAATAATATGCAGGGGAAAAAGCACAGTGTTAGTGAGGAACAAACCCCTAGTCTAAATGAATATGGCCGGGATCTTACGGTATTGGCTGAGGAAGGTAAGATCGATCCTGTTATTGGCCGGGATAAAGAAATTGAACGGGTAATTCAGGTTTTAACCAGAAGAACTAAGAACAACCCGGTATTAATTGGAGAACCGGGTGTGGGGAAAACAGCTATTGCTGAGGGGCTAGCCCAGAGAATTATTAAGGGTCAGGTTCCGGAATTAATTAAGGATAAAAGGGTAATTTCTTTAGATATGCCTTCTTTAGTAGCCGGCTCTAAATACAGGGGTGATTTTGAAGAACGGCTGAAGAAGGTGATGGAAGAAATCAAGACAGCCGGAAATATTATTTTATTTATTGATGAAATGCATACTCTAATCGGGGCAGGAGCGGCTGAAGGTGCAATTGATGCCTCCAATATTTTAAAGCCTGCCTTGTCTAGGGGTGAGCTACAGGCTATTGGTGCCACAACATTAGATGAATACCGCAAATATGTGGAAAAGGATCCGGCGTTGGAAAGAAGATTCCAGCCTATTATGGTCGAAGAGCCCTCAGTAGAAGAAGCTCTGTCAATAATCAGTGGTATCAGAGATTTATATGAGGCTCACCATAGAGTTAAAATTACAGATGAAGCCGTTAAGGCTGCTGTTGAATTATCGGCTAGATATATAACAGATCGGTTTTTACCGGATAAAGCTATTGATCTTATTGATGAAGCGGCTTCGAAGGTGCGTTTGAAGTCCTATACTTGTCCGCCAGATGTCAAAAGACTGGAAGAGGAAATTAATAATTTAGTTAAGGAAAAAGAGGCGGCAATTGTGGCTCAGGAATATGAAAAAGCAGCCCAATTGCGTGACAAGGAGTTGGAGATAAAAAAGGAATTAGCTGACTTACGGGGTGATTGGGAGAATCAGCAGGTTCATGATACCCAATTAGTCACCGAGGAAGATATTGCTCAAATAGTATCTAGCTGGACGGGAGTGCCTGTCCGTCAATTGACAGAAGAAGAGTCCGAACGGCTGTTAAATATGGAGGAAATTCTCCACAAAAGAGTAATCGGTCAGGACGAAGCTATCAAAACCATTTCTAAGGCCATAAGACGGGCTAGGGCAGGATTAAAGGATCCTAAGCGGCCAATTGGTTCATTCATTTTCTCTGGGCCTACAGGCGTTGGAAAAACTGAATTGGCTAAGGCCTTGGCCGAAGTAATGTTTGGTGACGATGATGCTATAATCCGTTTAGATATGTCTGAATACATGGAAAAACATACAGTGTCAAGGTTAATTGGAGCTCCTCCCGGTTATGTAGGTCATGATGAGGGTGGTCAGCTCACCGAAGCTGTAAGGCGGAAACCTTACTCCGTAATCTTGTTGGATGAGATTGAAAAAGCCCATCCTGATGTCTTCAATGCCCTATTGCAGGTGCTAGATGATGGTAGGTTAACTGACTCCAAAGGGCGGACTGTTAACTTCCGTAACTCAGTAATTATCATGACCTCCAATGTGGGGGCTAGTACAGTTAAACAAGAGGCTACAGTAGGCTTTGTAACTAAGAATACTGAGCAGGATGAATACGAAAAGCTACGGACTAGAATCATGGAAGCTGTCAAGAAAACCTTCCGTCCGGAATTTATTAACCGACTAGATGATATTATTGTCTTCCATCCTCTGAACGAAGCTCACCTAAAAGGGATAGTAACCCTAATGGTTAATGGTCTTGTGGAGAGAATGGCTGAGCAGGACGTAACTCTTGAAGTAAGTGATGCGGCCAAAGAGCTAATTATTAAGAAGGGTTATAATCCTACTTATGGAGCCAGACCTTTACGTCGTGCTATCCAAAGCGAAATTGAGGATCTACTCTCAGAAGAGATGCTGAAGAACACATTTGCCAAAGGCGAAAAGGTACTTGTGGATGCTCAAAATGATGAGATTGTAGTAACCAACCTAACAGTAGCAGAAAATGCATAAAAGCAAGTATGTAACAGAAGAAAAGGCAGTGCTTTTTTATGGGCATTGCCTTTTCTTCTGTTAAGCAGGGAAGCATTATTTTTTAGCGAACAATAATACAAGGTGCTAATAGAATAGGTTTATAGATAGATGAGGAGAAATTATGGCAAAGCAAAAGTCTAAATATGTTTGTCAGCAGTGCGGGTTTGAGGCTCTACGCTGGATGGGGCGTTGCCCAGATTGTAGTACGTGGAATAGCTTGGTCGAGGAAATTGAAAGACCGAGAAAAACTAATATTCGTAGCTCTGAATCGAAGATGACACGGCCTAGTTCCCTAGCGGAAGTAGAGCCTCTGGCTTTGGAACGGCTAGATTTGGGTTTGGCTGAATTAAACCGGGTTCTAGGAGGAGGACTAGTGCCAGGAACCTTAGTACTGTTAGCCGGCGATCCGGGGATTGGCAAGTCCACTTTACTACTGCAGGCGGCCTCTCTGGCTGCTCGTAAGTTGGAAAAGGTGTTATATATTACTGGGGAGGAGTCGGCCCAGCAAATAAAGCTCAGGGCAGAGCGTATTGCCGCTGGTAAGGATATTCTTATCTGGGCAGAGACGGATATGGAGATAATAGAAGAAGAGATTATTGAGAGCTGCCCCTCATTGGTGATTGTAGACTCGATTCAAACTATGGCAAGCGGTGCTGTGGAATCTGCCCCTGGTAGTGTGTCCCAGGTAAGAGAATGTACAGGCAAGTTAATGAATCTGGCTAAAGAGTATAATATACCGATTATTATTGTAGGTCACGTCACGAAAGACGGCAGTATTGCTGGTCCAAGAGTCTTGGAACATATGGTTGATACTGTTTTATACTTTGAAGGCGAACGCCACTACCAATACAGGATATTGCGCTCGATGAAAAACCGTTTTGGTTCCACCTTTGAAATGGGCGTTTTTGAAATGGGATCTGAGGGTATGGTCGAGGTGAGTAATCCTTCCCAGGCATTTTTGGCTGAAAGACCTGAAGCCGCACCTGGTTCAGTAGTAGCAGCTTGTATGGAAGGAACACGTCCGCTGTTAATTGAGATTCAGGCTTTAGTATCTACCAGTAACTTTGGACAACCACGGCGAATGACAGCTGGTACAGATTTTAATAGGGTAAATCTAATAATGGCGGTTTTAGAAAAGCGTGTAGGACTACGGATGAGTAACCAGGATGCCTATGTTAATATTGCCGGAGGAATTAAGATTCAAGAACCGGCAATGGATTTAGGGATAGCAATCTCCTTGGCTTCAAGCCTAAAAGGCAGGTCTTGTGCACCCAATCTGGTCGTTGTTGGTGAAATAGGGTTAACTGGAGAAGTGAGAAGGGTACCTTATGTGCAAAAAAGGATATTGGAGGCCAAGAAATTAGGCTTTAATCATTGTCTTATTCCTAAAAACAGTTTTGAGGGAGAAAAAATAGAGGGCATAGAGTTACTAGAGGTTAAAACTATTGCCGAAGCCTTGGAACTGGCTTTGCTGTAAATCGCAGAGAGATAAGGTTATGTCATTTCCGGGTGCGGAATCGGCAGAAAGACACAATATCGCAAAAAACCTGTGGATTATTATTGTCCACAGGTTTTTTAATCTAAAATTTAATTTTTAAGGCTACAGCGTTTTAGGTCATGTTAAATTTGCCTAAGGTAGTAACCTTATTATGTTCTTTTTCTAATACTTCTTGTAAGGAGATATCTAAGGCATTGCATAGAGCTGCGTAATAAAAAAGACTTCTGCCGATTTCCTCAATGATGATATCACGGCAATTTTCGCAAAGCTCACCTTCTAAATGGCTGGAAAGGAGATTCTTCAAATCGCTGAGACAGGCCTCAGGAGGAAGAGGTTTGTAGTTTGCATGAATCTGCGTACAGCCACAAGAGGTCACAGATTTAGTTACTGCTCGATTAACCCTAGAACTTGCTTCTTGTGATTTGGAGAGGATATCTAAAATACTTTGATGGCGGAGCAGGAAAGTGGAAACGGTTTGTTGGAATTCTGGAAACTGCAGATTCGACAACATGAACACCCCTTTATCTAATATATCAATAGAATGACAACGAATTACTTGATTAAAGCTAAGCTAATTATACTGATAAACCTTTTGTCCTGTCAATTAACCTGAATATATAAAGAAAATATAAATTTTAGTCCGTTTTTTAAAGGCTTGGCTAAAAGGTGTTGACGATATTTTTTTCACTGTGGTATAATATTAACTTTTGACAAAGCGCTTCAAATTTGTTACAATGTTTATGTTAGTTTAGGAAGAAGGTGAGTGAAGATGTATACCATCGGGGACAAGATTGTCTACCCAATGCACGGGGCAGGAACAATTGAATCTATCGAAGAGAAAGAGATCCTCGGTGAGAAGCGCCGCTATTATGTTCTTAGAATGCCAATCGGGGATATGAAAGTGATGATACCGATTTCGAACGTTGAGGAAACCGGGCTTCGCCCGGTTATTGACGAGGAAGGCGTTAGCAAGGTGCTGGATATACTCAAGGAAGAGGAAACTCCCATGTCGAACAATTGGAACAGGCGTTACCGGAATAACTTGGATAAGATAAAGAGCGGTAATATTTATGAATTAGCTGAGGTAGTACGAAATCTATCTTCGAGGGATAAGGAAAAGGGTCTTTCCACAGGGGAGAAAAAAATGCTTGAAAATGCCAGACAGATTTTAATTAGTGAATTGGTACTGGTAAAAGGTGATGGCGCAGAAGAAATAGAAGCCCTGTTGGAAGAGTGTTTGGCCTAAACTGGCAAGCTGGAAACGCATCCAGTTTGCCAGTTTTCTATTATGAGTAGAAAATGTAGATTTCCTTAAACATAACTTTCCGTGATGAATAACAAAAAGGTTACCTAGTTATGTTTTATTGTTGAGAGCTTTATTATTACGAATAGGAAATTCCATTAGGAATAACCAAGAAGCCGTAGAGTAATGTTTTATTGTAAAAGGTTTTTTTGCATAGAAGTGTAGATAATTTGTTAATATATGGTGCATTGTTCTTGCTTAAAAAGGATAGGCTATCTTATAATTAAAAGTAATTAATAACTTAGTAAACGGTGCAAAAAAGGAGGTGGAGCGTTGATTCGCAAAATTATAAGATTTCTAATAGCCTTGGTATTTATAGGTGGAGGATTATCTTTAGGTTATAGTTTGAGGGATTTAAGTTGGTTGCAAGGGTTTAATAGCTATCTAAAACCCCTTATTATAATTGTACCGGGCCTTATATTCGGACTTATTGGTTTTTTTATAGCGCCCTTAATAATAAGCTTCGTAGTCAGCTCAACTGAATGGACAGAGTCGAAATTGCAGAAAATGCCTATGACTGATTTGGCAGGGGCAGCTATTGGCTTGATTATAGGACTTATTATAGCTAGTCTATTGGGTGTTGCTTTTGCCAGAATCCCTATAGTGGGAGGATATATTGCAATTTTCTTCGTTCTGCTACTCGGTTATTTGGGCATGAGTATTGGTATGAAGAAAAAAGATGATTTATTAGGTTTGTTTACGGCTTTTACACGAACTAGTAGAGAGAAAGAAAAGGGTGTTGCTGTAATATCGGGGTCAAAGGCAGAACAGGCCAAGCAGTTGTTGTATAAGATTCTTGATACCAGTGTGATCATCGATGGACGGATAGCTGATATAGTGAAAAGCGGTTTTATTGATGGAGTGTTGGTTATTCCTTCTTTTGTACTGGAAGAGTTAAGACACATTGCTGATTCCTCTGATCCTTTGAAAAGAAACAGAGGCCGCCGCGGGTTAGATATGCTCAATAAGATTCGCAAAGAGTTGGATGTGAAGGTACGGATTGAGGAACAGGATTTTCAGGAAATTCAAGAAGTTGATAGTAAGTTAATCAAGTTAGCTCAGGTTATGTCCGGGGAAATAATCACTAATGACTATAACCTCAACAAGGTTGCTGAGTTGCAGGGGATTAAAGTTTTGAATATTAACGAACTGGCCAATGCCTTAAAACCTGTCTATATACCAGGAGAGGAAATGGTGGTGACCATTCTAAAGGACGGCAAGGAGTCAAAGCAAGGAATAGGTTATCTTGATGACGGTACCATGATAGTAGTTGAGGGTGGTCGCAAATATATTAATCAGACAATCAATGTGATGGTTACCAGCGTATTGCAGACGGCGGCCGGACGGATGATTTTCGCTAAACCTAAATATAACGACGATCGGACGTTATTTGAGGTGGATGCCAGTGGATAAGGTTGTTGCCATAATAGCTGCTGCCGGTCAGGGTACCAGAATGGGGGCGCCTGTTAGTAAAGTATATTTGGATATACTGGGCCGCCCTCTTTTGGCTTATACTCTTGATAAATTTCAGAGTCATTCTCAGATTGCGGAGATTATTATTCTGACTAGAGAGAATGAACGGGAATATTGTCAAAATCAGGTTGTTAAGAAGTATGGTTTTTCTAAAGTCAAAAAAATTGTGGCTGGAGGGTTAGAACGGCAAGACTCGGTTAGACTTGGCTTGGCAGCTTTGGAAACTGATGCACACTGGGTCTTAATCCACGATGGAGCCAGACCGTTAATTAGTGAGGAGCTTATCGACCAAACTGTTGAAGCCGCTAAGTCTTTTGGGGCTGCTGTTGTAGGGGTGCCGGTAAAAGATACTATTAAGGTAGTTAATGCAAATAGAATTGTTCAACATACACCTGAGCGGCACACCCTTTGGGCAGTGCAAACACCTCAAGTTTTCCGACGTGATATCATAGATAATGCATATCATCAGGCGACTTTGCATGGTTGGATAGCTACTGATGATGCTTCGTTAGTGGAAAGAGCTGGTGGACAGGTTGTTATGGTCCAGGGTAGTTACGAAAATATTAAAGTAACTACACCGGAGGATTTAGTGTATATAGAACAGCTATTAAGTTAAGAGGTGTTTATGATAGATGAGAGTAGGACTTGGATTTGATATACACCGGTTTAGCTTAGGACGTAAGCTTGTCTTGGGCGGGGTAGAAGTAGCTTTTGAACAGGGATTAGCTGGACATTCTGATGCTGATGTACTTGTCCATGCGATAATAGACGCTATGTTAGGTGCGGCAGGCTTGGGTGATATTGGGGAATATTTCCCGCCTGGAGAAGCTAAATACAAGGATATTAGCAGTACGCTACTATTAGAACGAGTTAAGGAGTTAATCGGGGAAAAAGGCTATTGTATTCATAATTTAGATTGTGTTATTATGGCTGAGGTTCCTCACTTATCACCTTATAAGGCTAAAATTAAAGCTAATCTTGCCAAGCATTTAGGCATAGAGGAGAACATGATTAACATCAAAGCTACTACTACAGAAGGACTGGGATTTATCGGCCGAAAAGAAGGAATTGCTGCCCAGGCAGTCTGTCTCATTGAAGCAATTTAGGAGGTATATTTAGATGGAAGAAATAAGAGTAAGGTTCGCCCCTAGTCCCACAGGGCCATTACATATTGGTGGAGCTCGCTCGGCTCTTTTTAATTATCTTTTTGCTAGAGGTATGGGAGGCAAGTTTATCCTACGGATTGAGGATACAGATCTAGAAAGATCAAGCAGAGAGTCGGAAGAGGATATCTTGAATTCATTAAGATGGCTAGGTTTAGACTGGGATGAAGGACCGGATATTGGAGGGCCTTATGGACCTTATCGTCAGACTGAACGCTTGGAATCATACCGGAAATTCGCCGACCAGTTATTAGAATCGGGACAGGCTTACCATTGTTTTTGTTCGGAAGAAGAGTTGGAGGCCCAGCGTCAGGAATTCATAAGTAAAGGAGAGTTGCCTCGCTATAACGGTAAATGTTTCTCTCTGACGGCTGAAGAAAAGCAACGTTTTATCGACCAGGGCCGGAAGCCTGTAGTGCGTTTTCGGGTGCCCCAGGATCAGGTAATTGTTATTAATGACTTGGTAAGGGGACAGGTGTCCTTTGAATCAAACGGTATCGGTGATTTCGTAATAGTTAAGTCTGATGGAATCCCTACCTATAATTTTGCTGTGGTTATTGACGATTCTTTAATGAAAATTTCCCATGTCATCAGGGCAGAAGAACATTTATCTAATACGCCTAGACAGATATTGGTTTACCAGGCTCTAGGACTAGCTGAACCTCAATTTGCTCATGTGTCTTTGATATTAGGTGAAGATCGGACGAAAATGAGTAAACGTCATGGAGCTACTTCAGTTATCCAATATCAAGAATTAGGTTATTTGCCGGAGGCGCTGGTTAATTTCCTGGCTCTGTTGGGCTGGTCTCCTGAAGGGGAAGAAGAGATCTTTACGAAGGAAGAGCTGTTTAAGGAGTTTTCCTTGAGTCGGGTAGCTAAAAATCCTGCGATTTTTGATCAGGAAAAATTGCGCTGGATAAACGGAATGTATATCCGCAAGACCCCTCGCGAAGAGCTTTTAGAAAAGGCGCTACCTTTTCTAAAAAAGGCAGGGTTCTGCAGGGAGAATCCTAATGCTGATGAATTGAAGCGGGCAGGATGGCTTGTAGCTACTTTGCAGGAACGTCTATCCGTACTTAGCGAGTTGCCGACACAGGTAGAGGCCTTACTGGCTGAGGATGTTACTCTAGAAAATGAGGAAGCTGAGTTAGTGCTAAAAGAGGAAACAGTTCCGCTAGTTATTAAAAGCTTTTTAGAAAAGGTACGTGAGCTGCCAGCTCTGGAACCGGACGCAGTAAGACCACTTTTCAAAGCTATCCAGAAAGAATTAAATTTAAAAGGGAAGCAGGTCTTTATGCCAATAAGGGTTGCCCTGACTGGACAGATGCATGGACCGGAGTTGCACTATATTATTTCGATAATGGGACAGGAGTTAATCGAAAAAAGAATCGTTAAAACTACCGGCATAGCCTAAAATAAGCTTAATAAGTAATCTTGACAAAAGGACTCTCCTTTGCGTATACTAGTTAACAACAATTTGCCTATTGAAGATGTCAAAGGCAATTAAAAAAATATCGACATTGACGATGATGGAGAGAAGTATCCGGAAAACTACCGGCAGAGAGAAAGGGTCACAGGCTGCAAGCCCTTTTAGGTGGGATTCGGTGAAAATGCGCTCCGGAGTAGCAAGCCCGATAGGTAGGGTTGCCGCAGCACAGCGTTATTGTGCAGGAATTGAGTTGTATCAGCATTATCTTAATTGAAATTAAGTTTACTAGTTTACCAGTTGATGCTGATATAAGCAGAGTGGGACCGCGAAGACCCTTCGCCTCTGTGTGGGCGAAGGGTTTTTTATCTTCTACTTTAATTTATAGTGGAGGTCGGTTAGGATGTTTAAGCGAATAAAAAATGATATCAGGGTAGTATTTGAGAGAGATCCTGCTGTTAAAAATACTTTAGAGGTTATTCTCTGTTATCCAGGAGTGCATGCTATATTTGCTCACAGAATTGCTCATGCCCTCTACCGTAGGAAGTGGTATGTCCTGGCTAGAGTTATTTCTCAGATCAGCCGTTTTTTTACCCAGATCGAAATTCATCCTGGGGCCAAAATTGGCGAAGGTTTATTTATTGACCACGGGGCGGGTATTGTAATAGGTGAGACGACAGAAATCGGTGATAATGTCACTATCTATCAAGGTGTGACTCTAGGTGGAACCGGTAAGGAGAAGGGCAAGCGGCACCCAACAATCGGTAATAATGTTGTTATCAGTGCTGGTGCCAAGGTTTTAGGTTCTTTTAAAGTTGGCGATAATGTACGGATAGGTGCAGGGTCCGTTGTGTTAAAAGAAGTGCCCCCCAACTCCACTGTGGTTGGCGTACCCGGTCGTCCTGTTGTCAAGGATGAAGAACAAGAAAGACAAGCGATTATTAACCTAGAACATCATAAATTAGACGACCCGGTTGCCGAGGCTATCCAAAGTCTCCAAGAGCGGATAGAAAAATTGGAAGCTCAGCTGGCTGAAAGAAAGGATGTAAAAAATGAAACAGAATGAATTGCAAGTGTATAATACCTTGAGCGGAAGAAAAGAGCCTTTTGTTCCTTTAGAAGAAGGTAAAGTAGGTATGTATGTTTGCGGCCCTACAACCTATAATTACATTCATTTAGGTAACGCCCGACCTTTAGTGGTTTTTGATACAGTGAGACGTTATCTGGAATACTTAGGCCATGAAGTAACTTATGTTCAAAATTTTACTGATGTGGATGACAAAATTATTAATAAAGCCCTGGAAGAGAAGCAGAATCCTTTGGAACTGGCTGCTTTTTATGTGGAGGAATATTTCCAGGATGCTGAGGCTCTTAATGTTCGCCGGGCCACAATTCATCCAAAGGTTAGCCAACATATTGGGAATATTATTGAGCTTGTTCAAGCTTTGGTCGAAAAGGGCTATGCCTATGAAAGCGAAGGCGATGTATATTTTGAGGTATCCAAGTTTACTGATTATGGTAAGCTTTCCAAAAGAGATTTGAATGATTTGCAGGCTGGAGCACGTGTTGAAGTTGCTGAACAGAAACGGCATCCTGCTGATTTTGCTCTTTGGAAAAAGGCAAAGGCAGGGGAACCGTCCTGGAGTAGTCCCTGGGGCGAAGGGCGTCCGGGCTGGCATATTGAATGTTCGGCTATGTCCCATGAATATCTGGGAGAAACCTTTGATATTCATGCGGGAGGGATGGACTTAATTTTCCCTCATCATGAAAACGAGATTGCTCAATCGGAGGCTTGTCACGGGTCCCAAATGGCCCGTTACTGGTTGCATAACGGTTTTATCACCATAAATCAGGAGAAAATGTCGAAATCCTTGGGTAATTTCTTTTTACTGCGGGATATTTTGCAGAAGTTTCCTGGTGCAGTAGTGCGGTTTTATCTGTTGTCCACTCATTACCGCAGTCCTTTAGATTTTGATGACCAAAAGTTAGCTGCAGCCCAAAAAGGACTAGAGAGGTTACAGACGACTAATCGCTTACTGAAAGAGGCCTGGAAAAATAATGTCCTTGAGGAAGGAAAATCAGGGACTAAATCTGAACAACAGATATTAGCAGAGGGTGAACTGACCGGCGAATGGTTGGACTATAAGATCCGCTTTATGGAGGCTATGAATGATGATTTTAATACTGCTCTAGCTATCGCGGTATTATTCGAATTAGCTCATGCCATCAACGGGTTGATTACTGCAGTAGTCAATGAACCACAGAAAAAGCAGGAGCTATTTCTTGCCGGAAAACTTTTTGCTGAGTTAACTGAAGTTCTGGGCTTGGAGCTTGATTCAGCGGGCCAAAAAGGTCAGGAGGAATTGAAAGAAGAGATAGAAGCTCTGATTGAAAAAAGGCAGGAAGCCAGAAAAAGCAAGGATTATCAGCTAGCTGATCAGATAAGAGATCAACTGAAAGAAAAAGGTGTAATCTTAGAGGATACGCCTCAAGGAGTACGCTGGTATTTCCGGGAATAGAGTGAGGAGGGGTTAGCTTGTGGGTTTATACGCATGACCCTAAGGAATGTTCTTCTTTAGTTTTAGCCTATATTGGTGATGCCGTCTTTGAGCTCTATGTTAGAATGTATCTAGTAGCCAAGGGTGGGGTAAAAGTTCATAATTTAAATCAAGATGCAGCAAATTTAGTACGGGCTTCCAGTCAAGCTGATTTCTTGCGAAGGCTGGAGCCTGTCCTAAGCGAGGAAGAAAAGGATATAGCTCGGCGCGGACGCAATGCTAAATCAGGAACAGTGCCGAAAAATGCCGATCTTCAGCAGTATCGGATTGCTACTGGCTTTGAGGCTTTAATAGGATATCTTTTTCTAGATAAACAAGAGGAGCGCTTGCAATATCTACTGGAGTATTTATTTACTGAGGAAAATAAGGAGTAACAAGAGAGATAAGGGGGCGGGGAGATTATGGCTCGCAGAGAATTAAAGGTGCGTCTGCTCAAGCATACGCCTAACCCAGAGGAGATTGTAGCCATGGGGGCAAAAATGTGCTATTCCTCTGCGGATGTGGACAAGCTAGAGGCAGGGATTCAGCAAAAAGAACAGGGCGGTTTTATTACTAAGCTAATGGGGATGGAACATTTATCCCCCTTGGAACACGCCAGCTTCACCTTTGCTATCGAAGGTGTATCCAGGGCTCTTTTGGCTCAGATAACGAGGCACCGTATTGCCAGCTTTAGTGTCCAATCCCAACGCTATGTCAGCGAACATTCTCAGAAAAACAGTGATGGTGTCTTCGATTACGTAGTACCGCCGCGTATTGCGGACTTAGGTGAAGAGTATCTTCAGATTTATCACCAACAAATGGAGACGATTCAAGGCTGGTATGATTTTTGGTTAGCAAAGCTTGAAGAGAACGGAGAACCTGCTCCGGAGGATGCACGGTTTATTCTGCCGAATGCTGCAGAAACTAAAATGGTTCTAACAATGAACGCTAGGGAACTCCTTCATTTTTTCTCCTTGCGTTGCTGCAATAGAGCTCAATGGGAGATTAGAGAGCTGGCAACCAGAATGTTAAGGTTAGTCAAAGAAGCTGCCCCCAATATTTTTGCTCAAGCCGGCCCTGCTTGTGTATCCGGCCCTTGTCCGGAAGGATCATTTACTTGCGGAAAAACTCAAGAAATCCGGGAAAAATTCCGCAATCTTTGATTTATAGAAGCTATTTATAAAAGTGATTTTTCAGCTTGTAAGCGGGAAAGGAAACAATAATAATGGATTATTTATTAGGTAGAAACCCGGTTTTAGAGGCCTTAAGGGCCGGAAGACCTATTAACAAGCTATTGATAGCCAAAGGTGCTAATATTACTTCCATGCAGGAGATCTTAGCTTTAGCCAAAAAACGGAACATTCTTGTGCAGTATGTGGAGAAAAAACAACTTGATTACCTGGCTGCAGGTGAAAACCATCAGGGTATTATGGCCCAAGGGGCGGCTAAAGAGTATGTGGAATGGGATGAAGTACTTGAAACTGTGCAGGAGCGTGGAGAAGTACCATTATTCCTACTCTTAGACTGTATAGAGGATCCCCATAACTTAGGCGCAATATTAAGAACTGCTGACGCTTGTGGTGTTCATTGCGTCATCATCCCCAAACACAGGGCAGTCCCTCTTACAGCGGGCGTAGCCAAAGCTTCTGCCGGAGCAATTGAGTATGTTAATGTTTCTAGGGTAACTAATCTTTCCCAGACTATTGATGATCTTAAGAAAAAGGGTTTTTGGATTGCTGGTACAGATCAAGATGCAGAACAAATATATTTTGAAGCTGATTTACAAGGCCCCTTAGGAATTGTGATGGGTAGCGAGGGAAAAGGTCTTAGTAAGTTGGTTAAGGAGAAGTGTGACTTTCTTATTGGCATACCCATGAAGGGCCAAGTTAACTCTCTTAATGTCTCGGTGGCAGCTTCCTTGGTGATGTATGAGGTTATAAGACAGCGGAGCTCTAGGGAAAACCCGACTGGGTAATTTTTACTATGCCTTGACGTCACAAGAAAGTGTAAGTATAATTGTTTAGTAGGGTAGACAAGTTGTTACTAAGCCTTGTTTATTTGCAATTTTTATAATTGTATGTAAATTTAGGCAAAGTAACGTATTATTTTTCTTATCCTTTCTAGTTTTTTAAGTCGGTTTGTAGTAATTGAGGGGGACGGGGGCGGTCAGTATATGAGACTAAGCGCACAGCGCGAAATCGCAACTTATGATACTCTTGAGGATGAAACAATTGTCGAATTAGCAAGGGGCGGAGATAATGAAGCTCTAGAATATTTAATTCAGAAATACAAAAATTTTGTGAGGGCTAAAGCGCGCTCTTATTTTCTAATAGGAGCCGACAGAGAAGATATAATCCAAGAAGGTATGATTGGGCTCTATAAAGCTATTCGGGATTTTCGTTTCGATAAACTAGCATCCTTTCGAGCTTTCGCGGAATTATGTATAACTCGACAGATTATAACAGCAATAAAGACAGCAACTCGTCAGAAGCATATCCCCTTAAATTCCTATATATCTTTGAATAAGCCAATATATGATGAAGAATCCGACCGAACCTTACTAGATATTATTTCTGGTACGAAAATTACCGATCCGGAAGAATTGATTATTAATCGTGAAGAATTTTCCGATATTGAAGAAAAGATGGGAGAAATCTTGAGCTCCCTAGAATGGCAGGTTCTAATGTCGTATCTGGAAGGCAAGACCTATCAAGAGATTGCAGTTGAATTAAACCGCCATGTAAAATCAATTGACAACGCTTTACAACGTGTAAAAAGAAAGCTCGAACGCTATTTAGAAAAGAGGGAGCAGTAATACATATTGCTAATAAATAACCAATAAATAACGGGTAATAAAGCCTTGACCTAAGGTAGAGATTTGTTATATAATATCTATCGTCAGTCAATGCCGACGTAGCTCAACTGGCAGAGCAGCTGACTTGTAATCAGCAGGTTGCGGGTTCGAGTCCCATCGTCGGCTCCATTAATTTATCAAGTTATCAAGGTTATAATATGGAGAGATACCCGAGTTGGCCAAAGGGGGCAGACTGTAAATCTGCTGGCATTGCCTTCGAAGGTTCGAATCCTTCTCTCTCCACCAAATATTTCCCTTGACACAAGGGATAAACTAAGATAACATTTTAATCCTGACACCACATCGCGGGATGGAGCAGCTGGTAGCTCGTCGGGCTCATAACCCGGAGGTCGGAGGTTCAAGTCCTCCTCCCGCAACCATATGCTGGCGTAGCTCAGTAGGTAGAGCGCATCCTTGGTAAGGATGAGGTCACCGGTTCAATTCCGGTCGCTAGCTCCAGTTTTATATGGCGGCGTAGCTCAGTTGGCTAGAGCATACGGTTCATACCCGTAGTGTCCGGGGTTCAAATCCCTGCGCCGCCACCAAATGAAGATAAACCCTTTGCGTATGCAAAGGGGTTTTTAATATA
>MTKW01004480.1_pt1 | contig 32166 bp, 26 predicted proteins | sample 1042761 | NCBI WGS metagenome assembly MTKW01 (sample SAMN06205366, study PRJNA360243) | anaerobic digester metagenome | biome: Wastewater treatment plant; feature: Anaerobic digester sludge; material: sludge; isolation source: anaerobic digester fed with sludge from wastewater treatment plant ...
ATTTTACTGTTATAAACCGGTATTTTGGGGGCGATTTGGTCGAAAATCACAGTATGTTGGGAAATTATAATATTGACCCTTGTTTGCACTGTATTTGTGTCGGGAACTACAGTATGTCGGGATTTCAGCCGGACAAAAGGTGTTTTTTGCGCACAATTCCAAAAATTGACACTTTGCTGCAATACTATCACCTAACAAATATATTGGGATATAAATTAAAACGCCCCCAAGTATGCTGTCTTACGACTCGCCCGGGAGGCTTATTGTGTATAGGTATATTGCAAAGGTAAGGAGAAGTTTGGAAGGGGAGGGGTGATAAGATTGTTAATCATTGTTGATGTACTCCCATCTGAAATTCTTGTATTTTGGACGCTCTCCACGACAAACACGAGCTACACTACCAAATGATCCTTTTACAGCCTTGGCCGCTTCTGTAGCTGACGGATAATCTTTAATAAAAACCCCGTCGAGCGTAAGCTGACGAACTCTCTTACCATTAATGTTCTTTAAAGAAACAGCCATTTTGGCCCGGTACTCTTCAGTTGCCCAGAGGGCCTTTTTACTTTTAGAATACTTTTTACGGTATACCGGTGATTTCCATGCATTTTTAATCGTATCACTCATTCGCTTTCTCCCTTCCGGGGTAGAGCAAATATTCGAGAGTTTGGCATTTCGTAATTTAGCACGTAAAGGGTTATCAGCATAACTCTTTTTTTGGGCAACACTTAGTTTCTCCCGTTCATATGGATCCTCATACCGCTTAAGTAGTTCTGCGCTACGTTTTTCCCGTGCTCCAGGTGATTTGAAGTATGCCAACATACCTTCTTTTTGGCGGCGTTTGATTATAGGATCCTTATTGATTTTTTTGCTGTGTTTGCTCTGCCATTGTTTATACTCCTCGGTATGCCTATAACCTGAAGCACCACCTCCTCCAATGGAGTTATTGTATCCCTTATTGAAAGAATTGAATTCAGCAATCCAAAAAATCTCACGTTCATTCAATGTTGTCGCCAGATCCTCATTTGATTCGCATGTAATAGTTTCCAGTACTTCATATTCAAATCTTTCCGGACCGTATTTTTTGCGAGCGTTTTCAATGCGAATGCCGCTATAAGTTACATTGGGATTAAGAAAATCGTTATGCCGCTTTATAGGGTCGCATGTTTGGCCGACATATGATATTTCTACTCCCTTATCGTTAACAATGAATCTTCTATATATAATCCCAGTGACAGCCATTTCAATAATATATTTCTTGTTTTAATGCCTTTAGTAACTTCACTGACATATGGAGCTGTTCATTCAATTCTGCTTCCACAATAGCTGCTATTTCTCTGCGTTTTTTCGCTTGCTCAAGAGCGAATTGACGATTTTCTTTACGCATAAGGTTATATGCCTCCCACTTAGCTTTGTTCGCATGGATTTCAGATTCAATTCTATCCATCGTGTCAGATAGTTTAGACTTGGAGAGTTCACATTCCCATACGGTAATGATGCCCCAAGCAAGGATTTCAAGACGTTGATTATTAATAAGGTCTCGCTCTTTATTACGTACTATTTTTTCTTTCCAGAATTCAGTGTTCGTTTTAGGAACAGTATATTTGCTGCAATCCCTATGTCCATGCCAAAAGCATCCGTTAACAAAAATGACTGTCCTGTACTTGCCGAGAACTATGTCTGGCGTACCAGGCAGTTTTCGGACATTAAGCCGATAACGGTACCCCCTACGCCATAGCTCTCTCCGAACAATTTGCTCAGGAAGAGTGTCCTTAGAATGTATATTGGACATACATTCATGGCGTTGTTGGGGTGTCATTCGGTCTGACATGGTGTTCAAGAAGTTAAACTATAGTAATACGCTATTGGATAATAATGCTATTCTAGCTTTGCCGCTTCGACTGTAGCTTGACCTCTAAATCTTGATTCTATATCTTTTAGGCTTATTTTCTCTGTTTTGTCAAAAGCAAACCAAATAAAATCGTTCTCGTCGGAATGGTACATCTTGCCGATGTATTCTCTAAAGTGAGCCTTGACGAAATCTTCAAGTTTTCTTCCTTTTGGTTTTACATGGTAGAAGTCGTACTTGTTATTGTAAACATCAGTCAGGTCATTTCGGAATTTCTTTCTAATGCGTCGCTTCATCTCATCATTATTGGAGTTCGTGACATATGAAGCGAGTACAAAGAGGAAGTTTATGTCGTATGTTTGAAGAACTAGTGTGTCGCGATCAAATGGTCTACTAAAAAAATGCGTGTTTTCCTGTATGCCTTGGTCGTTTTTTTTCAAACGATCTTTAGCATAATAAGCATGTCCATCAGCCATGTCTTCTGGTTTCACGAAACCACGAATAAAAAAGTTAGGAGTAGGGTTATAACCCTCTGTAAGAGGATCACGATACTTAACATCTTTTATGATCTTTGCTTCCTTTTCTTCGCGCTTAGATTCTGGAGTGTTGAATAGATCGATGATAAGTTGGATTATGTTCTTAGCATATGTAAATTGCTTATAAATAGATTTGCCCTTAATTTTAGTCTCAAATGAGTAATACTTGCTGTCTCCAATATAGTAGATATGACTAGTGTCCACCAGGGATTCACCTTTGAATATGTGATCAATAATCTTTCCGTCTTCATTTTCCTTAAGATAAGAGAAAGTGTCATCACTAATCAGGTCATCGACCATATCCTCAAAAACAAGTTCAAATTTACTTGCAAGCAATGCTTCTTCACAACTCTTACCAGAACGAATAGTTTCTGATTTATCAAAGAATGAGTAAAGGAGTTTCCACAAAAGTACCAATTCATCCTTAAAATACTTTCTGCGTATGGAACGCATTAGCTTAGTTCCTCGACAAGATTCTATCATAGCTCCAATCTTGGGCGGCTTTATAAGATCATAGTTAAGGTTAGCGCGAATAGGGAAGAAGAAGCGTGAACGAAGATATTCAAGAACAGAGTAGAACAATACAATGAGCTCCTCATCATAGTTGATAGCCTTGTTTTTATTGCGGAATTCTGCATAGAATGGTATACCGTTCTGAATTATGGGCTGAACTTTACTTATGGTCTTACCCCAATGAATCTTATTGTTACCGGTGGAGTTGATTATCGAAATGTATGTAAAAAGGTTAGAGTGCTCTTTATGGAAACTAATCAATGAGAGGATTGTATCCAGAAGTGTTTGTGAGTCTTCACCCTTATTTGATTTAACCCTACGAATGTTTGCACGCTTGATGATCGTACTTTGTGGATGACGAATAGAATACTTGTCTATTGCACGATATATCCAAGTAGAGAGTTCAAAAAGGACTCGATCAAGGCCATCTTTTTTGAGTGGATTATGCTCTGATGTAATATTTATAACATCTTCAACACAATATTTACCGAATGCGATTTTGGACGGTCCATAACTTTCCTTTTTACTGTTTTCACCTTCAAATAAGAATACCTTAGGTAGTATGAAAATAGCATCATCTATCTTTGAAGAATAAAAGTATCCAACATATGGAATAAAACTCTGATCCGAATCTCTTGATGTATAGATATAAGAATCAAGACCATAACTTTCCAGCACTTCAGTCTGATAATGATGTCCTTCGAAAAGTATTATCATGATGCCCCCTTAACTTCAAGATGTGCCATAAAATCTTGTAATTTTTTGTTTGTATCGTCATTTGTGGGGAAAAGATCGTTGAATGTGAACTCAATCATCTCATCTTTTTCAGAATCAAAATACTTTAAAAAAGAACCTGATTTTTCGTATTCCTTACAAACCTCACTCCATAGATAGAACATAACCTTACTCTTGAACTCCTCTACATCAACATCATTCTTAATGAAAAAGTTACCCATCTGCTTGTCTTCTGAGTCAGATAAATCGTGAATACGATTATTCACAATCTTAAGAAATGATGCCCATTGGTATTTCTTATCACCGATAGTAATTATAAACTGGGAGTTCTCGTTTTCTGGATCAATAGGCACATATTGCCATGCCCAACGACGTTTGAATGCGCTGTCCATTGGAAAGAGCGATTGGTCTGAGGTATTCATTGTGGCCAGTATATGAAGGTTGGGAGGGAGCCTTAACATACCGTCTTTTATTCCTTCGTGATCATATCCAAGTGTTGCCTCAAGATAGGTCTGTAAATCTTTGTCTGCATTAACAGGAAATTCGGAGAAACCTAACTTGTCTCTATCGAGAAGTTGAAACAAATCACCAAAAATTTGCGCACAATTGCCACGATTGATTTCCTCAATCACCAAATAAATAGATTTGTTGCGCATTTCCCATGCTTTCACATATGCATCAGTGAATACTTGCGGCATAAACTCGTAGGTTAGGTTGTCATTTTCAGTATCCTTAGTTGGTTTATATGAACCTACAAACGAAGCATAATCACAATCAGGGTGAAAAGTAGTTCTAAAAACTTGTGAACCTTTAGTTATTTCATTTACAATGTGAGATTTCCCAGCGCCGGGAGCACCAAAGAAAATCTTTTGTAAAGATTCTGAGTTACTGTCAAAATGAAGAGATTTAGTTGCTTCTGGATTTAACGCGATATCTTCCTCATCATAATAAATAACATTATACGAGCATTTCTGGAAGTCCAATAATTCAGTGGTATCAAGGTCTAACATATAAATGCCCTTACCCAAATTATTAGTATCAAGCATTATATTATAGTGATCTGTCGTATCTGGAGAATCGGCTCGTTTCTTCCTTACACTAGTAAACGAAATAAACATTTTATATGCTTTTCCATGATATAGAATTTGAATAGAGTAACCATTTGTTTTAGTCCCATAGCTAGAGAGTCTTGTAATATCTCCAATGGTAGCTCCATTGTTGTTGACATCTATAATCACTCTATTGTATTTTGCCACCTTTATAGAAATAAATTCATGATCACCTTTGACGACTTTTGTTATCCAAACCTCATCTCCTTCCTTGACTTCGTTGTTACGATAGAATTCCCCTAATTGATTCACTCTGAATTCCTTATGAGAAGCTGACTTTAGTTGATATGTACCTCGGGTGCCACTGTCGTAGACTGTAACTTCCTCTCCAGGAGGAAACATATCAGTAAGATCTACTTTTGTAGGTATATAAAGGTATGTCTCGTGGGTGTTGCCTTTACCTAATTCTGTATTGTTAGGGCGATGCATGTATTGATAAATAATCGTCATATAAGATATTTTTTAATAACGTTTGCTATTTCTTCTGCCATTAAAACTGGAACAGCATTGCCTATTTGCATATAAGTTTTCAGGTATGCTCCGAGAAAAAGATAATCATCTGGGAATGATTGACATCTTGCAGCTTCTCTTGGCGTGAGGGCTCTTATCTGAAAAGGGTGAATATGCGAATGACAGTCCATTCGCATATGAGCTGTTATTGTTCGTGATGGCTTATCTGGTATTAACTTAAAATACTTGTCTTTGAAACAATGTAAACGATGTTTGTATGGCATAATATGAGCTATTTTCTCATCTGAAGCATCATCACCTGGCTCCAGCAAGCGATATATGTCATAATTAATATTGTTAACATAACGCGCTTTATGGTTATAAACATAAGGAATTTTACGGCCACCATTGATTAGCCAAAGGTACGCGCTGTCATCTCCATGATATGTATTGACAGTGATTTTTTTTCCCGTAATATCCGAGTCAACTTCATTTTGGTTCTTTATTCTGGGAGCTTTGAGTGGGACTATAAAATCCAGGGCATCTTTTAACACGAACATTCTCTTACCCGCATTTACTCTAGATAGTTCAATGAAAATCTCATCTGGGGTAATATTGTGATTCTCGACAATATCATTTCTAATAGCAATAAAAAAAAGCCTCTCACGTGCTTGTGCAACGGAAAAGTCTGACGAATTCAATAGTTTATACGATACCTTGTATGAATGGCATTTTCCATTTTTCACCTCAGAGATTTCCTCATAATCTTCCAGTACTTGATCAGCCACAGGTAGCATTCCAGGCACATTTTCCATAATAACAAACTTGGGTAAGATTTTTTTAATTGCCTCGATGTAATATTTGTAAAGCTCATTTCTTGGATCGTTAATAATTCTTTGTTTATTAGCTGAACTAAATCCTTGACAAGGAGGACCACCTACGACAACATCTATAGGTTCAGAAATATAGTCTTCAATATAATTAACTATCTTACGAATGTCAGCTTCTATGATTTTTTCTGAAGGTAATTCTGGGTGGTTGTACTTATATGTGCGAACACATACATCTTCTAAATCATTAGCAAAAGCTAGTCTATATCCGGCCTTGACAAAACCGCAGCTAATTCCACCCGCTCCAGCAAAGAAATCGACAAGGTTTGGTTTTCCTGAAACCAATTCGATTTTCTGCAATTCTAGCCGCTTTTTGTTATTAAGTTTATCAAGAAGATTGCCCAATTCTATCTTATATTCTAAACTGAAGGCAACACTATCTCTAAACCTGGAAGCCAAATCATGGCCAATAACATGTTCAAAGTGCCTAATGCTGGTTTTATCATCAATGACTCCAATTTCGCTCATTTCTTTTTCCATATCAGGTGAATATTCAGTTATATGAGTGATTTTTACATCGTGCTTCTCCGCAAAACATTCTACCAACCGAACATAAACTGAAACCAGTTCTATGAACTGGGCCTTATATTTTCTATCATTGAGTTTGTCTGGCTCAAATATCATCGTTCAAGATCACTTAAGTTTGATTTTATTGAAGTTGCTAATGCCTCTGCAAACAACACGGGAACAGCATTGCCAATTTGTTTATACTTCTCCCCTCTAGATCCTTCAAACACAAAATCATCTGGGAAAGATTGAATTCTAGCTGCCTCTCTTACAGTAAACGTTCTCGCCTGGGACAAATCAGGATGGATAAACTGAAATCCATCTTTGTGGATATGAGCAATGATAGTCTTGCTTGGAAGATTCCACCATTGTACAACATAACTGTTATCGAATAACCTTGGAGGTTCATGCTCAAGATCAGGCCTATTCTTTCTCATTTCGCCAAATGACCAATTATTGCTAATCATTACTCTAAATCTTTCTCTATCCCTATCATTATGTTTACGACATATGTGATCCATTAAGGGGTACACACCTCGCTTTCCTATCCTCTGTAGAAATTCGTTATTGCACGGATAATTAAACTCATTTGTGGATGCGTCTTTCCCTGGATCTACTGCTGGCAAATCTCCAATTGCTTCTTTAACGTCAACAAAACGCTTAAGTTTTCCTCTTTCTTTCTCAGGCATATCAGGATCATAATGAGTTTTTTTTACTCCAGCATAAAGATCGATGGCTTCTTTTGTTTCTATATCCTTCCTAACACCCATAATTATTACTCTTTTCCTGAGTTGAGGTACGCCATAATTTGCTGCATTATGGATTAGAACATTAGGATCGTCTATTACTTTATAATTCTTTCCAAGGGCTGATAACACTTTAGGAAGAATCGGGGACCCTTTAGCTTTTGCTGAAAGAATACCAGTTACATTCTCAAAAACAAAGAATTTTGGTCTATAATGTTCGAGAATTTTAACATAGCTCTCAAAAAGAAAGTTCCTAGGATCGTTAGCCATCCTTTTTCCATCACGAACTCTGCCAGCTGTAGAATAGGCTTGACAAGGTGGACCTCCAATAATAATATCCACATCTCTGCCTTTCACAGCACACTCAATTCTTTCAATTATGTCTTCAGCAGTAATATCGTATTCTATGACTTCCTCATCTGCATTTTTATAACCGTAGTGTCTCATACGGCTACGAAGAGTTTTACAAGCATCACGATCGATTTCAACGTGAGCAAGAGCTTCAAACCCTTTTCGATAGAAGCCTTCACTAAGCCCTCCACAACCCGCAAACAAGTCAATAAATGTATATTTTCTCCTCTTTGACATAAAATCACAACCTTATCGTACTATACCAGCAAAAGTACAGATTTTCATCATTACTTACAATTTTTGATATCATGAAGTATAATACACTTTTCAAATGAATAATATTATGGAGAATGAATCACTATAAACTATATGTTATTTTACTTAAAGAATTTATATAAAACAAATAAAGTAACAAATAAAATGTTAAAGTAATATTAACAAATAAGTGATTATGACAAAAATCGGACTCAATTTATGAATATTTTCCACAAGCTAGAACTTAGTGTTCTATTATTTTTATGATTGAATTCGAATATTTGTATATTTACAATGCATAGTAAAAGCTTTTACACACTATAAAACAACATAATATGCTGAAAGATATTCGTAAACACATAGAGGAAGGAACTATGTCCCTAATTATTGGGGCTGGTTTTAGTAAAAATATATCTGATAAGTTCCCCCTTTGGACTGAGCTAATCGGGCCTATGGTTGAGGAACTTTACTTAGATTATGAAAAAGATAATGAAGAAACAAAGGAACATTCTATTCAGAGAATTATCAATCAGAAGGGGTATCTTGATATTGCCTCCGAATACGTAAAACGTAATGGATGTCACGAAGCAATAGATTTATATATTGAAAAGCACACACCCTACCTTGAAAAATTAGAAGAAGGAAAATATAATTTAATTCTCAATGGCGACGTTGTTGACAGCGATCCTTCTTTAGAATGCCATAGAAAATTATTGGACTTAGGCTCAAAACATATCTTTACATTTAATTATGATAACACCCTTGATGTTTTGGCAGATGTAACGAACACTGAAAGTATTTATGCTGAGCAAGCTGAAGCTGAGAAAAAATTAGCAGTATATAGGAAATTTGAAAAGAAATATAAGGAACTCCTTTTAGAGATAGAAGACAACACCATCCAAAACAAACATGAAGTTCAAGACAATGTCAAAGCACCATTTTCGGAAATGACTCGAAAGATAAAGGCACTTAATTATGAAATGAAAAATAACAATATCATCAAAGCCCTCTATCTAACAGAGTTTTCTGAGGTCATAAAAGACAATGAAGAAACACATGAAAAAAACATTGACGTATTAGATACTGCAATAGAAAGAGAACAAAACAAGGTCAATATTTGCAGGGAGAAAAGAGTTGCTTTATACCAGTTAATTACTGATTCGCATAAAATCTCCCTAAGCGATAATTGCAGGAATATATATAAGCTGCATGGTAATTTACGCCCTAATAGTGAAGGGGACTATGGGTTTGATGGAGATCGCTACAAGCAATATGTTATTACTGCAGAAGATTATCTTAATTACCCAGTCAAACATGAGGCATTCGTTAGCTTAATGAAGATTTCGCTCCTAAAAGGCTCTTTCTGTTTAATGGGATTTTCTGCTGATGACCCTAATTTTATCACTTGGATTAGTTGGGTGAAAGATATTTTAGATAAAGGCCCTTCAAGGTCTCAAACAAAACGTTCTATTTATTTTATAAATTCCGCTGAAGAGCCCCTTGATGAGGTTAGACAGTTATTGCTTGACAACAATTATATAAATATAGTCAACCTATTTGACTATTACCCAGATGCCACATCACACAAGGAGCGTATATCTATGTTTCTTGATGACGTCAAACAAGATATAAAAAAATATAATGAATATGAGAAGATCTGGAGAGAGATGGAAATACCACAAAAAACAGAAGACTTTTCGGGAAAGTTATCAAGTAATATAGAGGATCTGTATAAACTGTCTGAGTACAACAGAATAGCAAAACAGTTTGGAATGTTGTCTCATAAGAGAACTAATGTGTTTTCAAAAGCAGATAAATTAACACAAATGAACTCACACGGGAATTTGTGTTCTAAATTGATATATTCAGCGATTAAAGGTGAGTTGCTTCCCTGGGATACTGTATTGATAACGGAACAGTTTGAGTTGCTTTCAAAACAGGGAGATGATTTAAAGCGACTATTTTCCATTCTTGATATGAGAAACAGCAACTTTATGGGAAGGCCTATTAATAGAAACGAGTCAAATACTGAGGATCATATTTACGAGTATATACTAAATCAGTTAATTTTTCTCCGTTTCAATGAGGCCCTAATAGAGATAAACAAATGGAAGCCAAAAGATGGATTTAATAAATCTAGAAAATATTTGCTTCGCTCTTTATTCGGTAAATTTGATGAAGACGGGGAAAGGCTTATCCAGCTAATTAATAGAGATAATTTTAAGTCTTTGCAAGACTATAAGTTTTCTCTCGATAGCTTATATGCAGTTGTAGGGTTTAACAAGAATTATCATTTGCGGGAGCCTATGGAATATATAACAAAGCATAACCCTAGACTGATCAATATTTGGGATTTAACCGATGATATAATAGCATATATTAATAAAAGAGATTTTAAAATAGCTGCATATGATAATAAAAGCACTATGACCTTTACCTCTACTGACTATTCTTTTGTATACTCGATTAAATTACTTTATATTTTCCTTGAAGTAGGAATTCCAACTAAAGCTGGTATAGCTGTAGCATTCTCTGAAGAAAAATGGCTAGTTATTTGTGAAAAACTCTATGAGGAGTATCCTTATCCATGCCTCTATTTTTCGCTTTTGTATGGCAATAAAAAAGACCTACTTCAAAGAATAGCACAAAACTATATTTATTCAGCCAAGCTATATGATCAAATCCCCTCATTGCTTTGTAATATGCTCAACGCTCTATTAGATGATGATTGTCCTCGAAATGTAAGAGATGCTATATACATAGTTGCTCCTATTTTCATGAAGGCTGTGCCAGTTAAAGAATGGGAAGCTGACTTTATACGAGTTTATAACACCATAAACATAGAAGAACTAACAGAAGTATACACTAATAATTATGATTCGTTTTTAATTGAGGGGGTTGCACATATCAAAAATAAGCATTTTAAACACAAGGTTTTACTCTCATGCCTTAAAGTGCAATCAGGTATTAACGACCTACACAATAGTCTGATAATAGCTTCAAAAGAAGGGCTTAAGCTTGGTAAGCGAACCCTTAAAGAACTAGATTCTTTACTTGAAAATGCTACTAAACCAACTCATTTTTATGTCTTGTTAAATCTAAGTGATCATATTGATAATGATATTTTATCCGAAAGATTTTTGTCCTTGTCCGATGATTTGTATAACGACTATACTCTTTTGAATGGTGTGGCTAGATTTGGCAAAGGAAATAAGGAATTGCAAAAGAAATTAAAACACATCATACTTAATTCACCCTTACTATGGCAAACATGCACTAGTGATGACTTATCATCAGTGAGCTTGAGTGGATACACATTAAATATAAGCGAATTACAAAAGTGGATTAATTTTAGTAAAATTGAAATACTACAGATCTTTGAAAATATGTGTCAAGCATTTGAAATAGTACGAATAGTTGAAGAAAGAAGGAAAGGCAGAGGCATCTGGGAAGCATTAGGAGGAATGAATTTCATTCTAAAAGAAATGAAAAAATTCATGATTATTAATGAAAATGTACTTCAGAGAAAGAAATGCTATGGAACAGTAAAGGATTCTGTTAACACATTGCTAAAGAAGAGGAGTAAAGGGAATGCAATAACTGCGCTTTTATCTGATGACACTAAGACAGGCAAAGTTATTGAATGGCTAGTAGATGAAATCTCAAACAAAGGAGTAACAAAATTCCAGCAAGAATATATTCTGCTAACAAATAAAATGATTTCGCAAAACTCTAAATATCTTAATAGCTGTTTTGTTCATTTTGCGTGGGCATTAGAAACATATCATGGGGAATATAACAAGGAAATCTTTAAGCCAATACTAGAACATATCCTCATTTCGTATAAATCTTATTTCCAATTTGAGAATGAACGCAAGTGGGATATCGAATATGCAAGAAAAGAGATTGTAGAACAAAAACTACTCAGCATATATTCTGTGTTAAAAAAATGGGGTGGTTATTCTGATTTTTGGGATAAATATAAAACACGTTATCATTGATGATTTTCAACCCATACATTATGCTATTAAAATAATTGACTAGTTTTGTGCATCGAGACACACTCGCACAACAATCTCTGTAGAATATTTTGTGATATTATATTCTTTCCCACACACCAATATGGATTAGGTAATAAGTATTATATAGGCCTCAAAATAAACATTCCTGCTCAAAGCCATTATTTCAATTAATTGTTACCATTCACTAACTTTATATTTATATATTAATACAATCATTTTATGAATGAGCTTAACAAGGAACTAGTAAGAATAGTTAAGGAGTCATTTCAATTCCTTCAGTCATGCGTGGATAATAGCAAGTCAATTCTTTACAGAAATGATAACCGTCTTTATATCCCAACTTCCAGTAATTCAAAGCTACGTATTAGTGAACAAGAGCTTAAATTTGTTTTTTTAGAAAAGTTTCTTGCTGATAAGAAATTTAAGTCGTTTTTATATTCGGCAGAAACGCCAACAAAACACCTATACCGCTTTTCTGTAAAAGGAAATAAATCACAAGATCCCAAGTGTGTTAGCATCTCTCAATTAGAGAAAGATGGCAGAAAAGCAAACATAGATTTATGCATATTTAATTGCAAAAAAGAGCGTGTTGCAATTATTGAATTTAAAGCAAATAATGCAGGAGTGTTTGAGCACAAAAAAGACTTGGTTAAATTATTTTCTGAACCAATAGGCTTATCGGATAACAAACTAACAGAAGATTTAGTATGCCTACTTGTTGAAGTTTACTCGTCTAGTAATAAAAGACTTTAGATAGTATTAAAACTAAAATACCGCCTAAATCAGTTATCTATCCTTTCGGAGATTATCAAAAAGGAAAGACAATGTTCTTTGGATATAGTTTGAACCATAGGCAAAAGGGGCAACCTAAAAGAGGTATGATAACAATAAATGACGAAACAACCGAGTTAATGGTAACAGATTTATTTTAACAAGACTAATTAGCCCTAACACCCCCCCCTTCCATGAAACTCCTCTGTCCATACTGTGGTGAAGAAATCAGCGATAAAGCGCTTAAATGTAAGCATTGCGGGGAATGGCTTAATGGATATTCGAATTCGGATAATTCGGCATCACAGCGTCAAGTTATTGTTCAGCATATTGAGAGGAAGACAAATGGCATAGGCACTGCGGGCTTTGTGATTGCATTGATTTCGGCTGTTTTCTTTTGGTTGCCTATTGTGAGTCAGATTCTCTGGTTTTTCGGAGCGATATTTTCATTTATTGGTATGTTCAAGCCTTCACGGGGTCTTGCTATCACAGGATTTATAATCTCATTTGTCAATTTAATCGTTATTCTTGTGATTGTTTTGGCATTTGGTCTGGTATTGGGCGGAGTTTTCGCTTAAAAGTTTTACCTTAGAAAAGGTAAAATTCACTAATTATTTAGTAAATTAGAAGTTATATTGTATTCAAATGACGGATTCACCCATGATATTTCAATTAAGTTTTCCCGAAGCCAAAAACATTGTGGTTTGTGGAGATATCCATGGTGAATTTAATGAAGTGATTTTTAAGCTGTGTGTACAGTATCAGTTGAATGACACATTGCTGATTGTTGCAGGAGATTGTGGCTTTGGATTTGAGAGAAGGGGCTATTATGAGGAAATGGTTAAGCGTAATAGCAAGCGAATGAGTAATAGCAACAATTGGATTGTTTTTGTGAGGGGCAACCATGACAATCCTGCTTACTTCGATGGTAAAACTATCAGGTATAAACGCTTTATAGCTGTTCCCGACTACTCAATAATCCAGGCTTGTGCTCATACAATCCTATGTGTAGGTGGTGCTATATCAATAGACAGGCAAATAAGAATACATTCGTGGCAAAAGAAGCTTGTTAGGGAGAGGCTATTCGCTTCATCCAAAGAGGATGACACCTTCGCTCCCAACTATTATTGGATAGATGAACCTCCTGTCCTTGACATTGAAAGATTAACACAAATAGGGAAGGAGTTTAGAGTAGATGCAGTCGTTACACATACAGCACCCTCATTTTGTGAGCTTCAGGCCAAATCAGGCTTATCCTCATGGTGCTTAGTAGATGACAAACTTATGGAGGATATAAATGAGGAGAGAGCCACTATGGATAAGCTACATAGGCAACTCAATGCAGCAAAACATCCGCTATCATATTGGTATTACGGACATTTTCATCAAAGCCGGTCTTCAAAGATTGCCAATATACTCTTCAGAATGCTCGATATCATGGAGTTTCATTTGTTACGATAACCCCTCCCCAAACCCTCGCATTTTTTCTTCAAAAAAGATGGTATTTATACAAAAAAATGAGTAAACTTGAAGATATTAATTACTTCAAAATCTCTCGAGTATGAAAACAAAATTAATTACTTTTTTATTTTATATTTGAGCTTTTAAACAACAATCATGAAGAAAATAATTGCAATTTTAATTTTCGCTATTGCTTTACAAGGTACTGCAAGCGCACAATTGGGTGGAATATTAAATAAAGCCAAGGAAAAGGTAAAAAAAGAGGCCCAAAAACAAGAAGAAAAAATTGTCGGCACCGAGAAAACAGATCCTATTCAAGAACCGGCAAACGCCAGTGCACAAGCTGATGATATTGACCCCATTTTAGGAGTATCAATGAGTGCTCTCAACAAGTCTTATGAAAATTTGGACTACAATATATATATTTATCCACACCGCCCTATACCCGGGCTCTATTATACCAAAAGTGCGAACGATACCTACAGCGAACAGCAACTCTATCGCATGCTTATCACCTGGCAGATGACTTCAGGAGATGAAGCACCCTGTATCGTATATGAACCCGAGCCCTTTGCTTTTGTTGCAGTCCCGGCAGATGTGATAATCAACGCAAACTTTGCCCTTTTCCGGGCATTTCCTGCACAAACCTATCCCTTCTTTATGGAGGCGCGAATGCTGATCCGTGCGATGGAAGAGGGGAGAATAAGCCTCGATTATGAAAATCCCAACACACTCGTTGCATATACGCAAGATGGTGGAGTAGCCTTCAAGCAATCTGACAATCTGGATTATGGATTTGCATATAAGAATCCATTTATCGTAGGGGCTCCAAGAGGAAACGATGGAGAAGACCAACTGAAAAAACTGGTACATTGGAAGGCCGAGGAAGCCCGCCTTATGGAGCTATACAAGAAATATGTCCCTTTTGAAAATGTGAAAAACTCCTTTTTCAATACCATGGTAGGTACTGTAAGAGCCAGTAAGGAAAAAAGATGGTCACACGGAGTGTATGAAAGTTACAAGCTCGCTATAATAGCCGAAGATATGCAGTCGCACCCCAATAAAGTAGAAGACCAGGACTACATAGATGGTTTGGCGACTTATGAAAACTTAAAAACCAATAACTACCCCAAATGGGAGGCTTTCATAAAAAATCAATGGGTAGATATGTATGCCGAAATCAAGGAAAGCTTCGGAAGCAGCTTGGCTGAAATGCCCACAGCGGCTACAAGTGATCCCAAGCTCGAATCTGAAATGATAGCTATAGCTAAAACCATCTACGAGGACGGACGCGTTCCGGTCAAGGCAGTTATCAAAAATCCGGATTGGACCTATACCCGCAATGCCTTCGGTGTTATCATCGACCGTTTCCAAACTGCTTATATTATTTTCAAAATGACTGATGGCAGCTACCGTATGGTAGATATTGGCTTTAAGCAACTTTATGACGGCAGTTCGTATGGTAAAACCCAACTCCGCGGTATCGGTATGGTCAACGCTGCCGTAGATTATAGATAGGGCCTCACATCACCTGTATCTTAGACAGAAAAAAGCACATAACTAATTTTCTTCGTAAAACTCCTAAAAATATTAGGAGTTTATTTTTTTATATATCTTTGCAGTAAATAACAGAATGAAGATGAAACAAAGACTTACATTAAAAGAGGAAGAGGTGATGAATATCATCTGGGAAAACGGGGAGATGTTCATCAGGGATATAGTGGCGCAGATGCCGGAGCCCAAGCCGAACTACAATACCGTAGCCACACAGGTGAAGTTCCTGGAGGAGAAGGGTTTTGTGGAGAGGAGACCGATGGCGAATTCTTTTCAATACCGTGCGGTTGTTTCTGAGCGAGAGTATCGCGGAACGCGTGTCGGTGCTATTGTCTCGAAGTATTATGATAATTCCTACGCGAGTGTAGTCTCCCAGTTTATCGAGGATGATAAAATGGACCTTGACGAGCTTAAGGCACTCATAGCGCAGATAGAAAAGAAAAGAAAATGATACCCTGGTTACTCAAAAGTGGGCTGTTGCTTGCGCTATTTTACCTGTTCTATCTGCTTTTCATGCGGAAGAGCACCTTTTTTCGTTTCAATCGTATTGCGATATTCGTCGGTACTGCGATTTGCTTTATCCTTCCGTTGATCAATTTCGGCTCCATTTTGCCGACGGAGGCTGTGCTGAAAATTGAACTCCCTACGCTCATAGTGGGCGGAGATCTCCCTCAGGAGGCGACCGGTGCCATAAATTGGAGAAATATTCTTCTAATAATATATATAAGCGGAGCAGCGGTAGTTCTCGCTATTACCCTTTTATCCGTGCTGAAGACATTTTCAATCCTGAGAAAAGGGGAGAGGGTGGATCTGGAGGGATGCAAATTGACGATTGTGGATGAGCTAATCCCTTCTTTCAGTTTCCTTCGCAATATATTAATCAGTCGTGAGGATTACGAATCGGATCCTGTAATATTGAGTCACGAATTACAGCATGTGAAATGCCACCATAGTGCAGAAGTGCTCTTATTTGCAATAATTACAGTGTTACAGTGGTTTAATCCGCTTGTTTGGATCCTTCGTACTGAGTTGAAAATGCTCCATGAATATGAGGCCGATGAGGCCGTTATCAATCAAGGCATCGATGCAAAACAATATCAACTACTCCTTGTGAAAAAAGCTGTGGGAGCCCAGCGCTTCCAATTGGCCAACGGCTTTAATCACGCGAAATTAAAAAACCGTATTACAATGATGCAATCAACCAAAACCAACAAATTTCGAAGACTTCTCTATCTTGCCTGTCTGCCACTTATGGCACTTGGCCTCTCCTTTTGCAATCAGCAGAAAGAAGAGCTGACAGACCCCGTTGTAGAGATTGAGATTTCTGAGGAAACCAAAGCTCCTGCTCCTCAAGTAGAACCAATCCCATCAAATGAAGCAGACGAGCTGCCATCCTTCGATGGGGGAGGAATTAATCGCTTTGCGGAATGGGTGAATACTCAGCTTGTCTATCCTGAAGAGGCAATGAAAGCGGGCGAGCGGGGCAGGGTTTTACTCACTTTTACGATAACGACCGATGGTAAACTTACCGATGTAAAAGTTCTTCGGGGCGTTTCTCCTTCTCTCGATGCCGCAGCTGTAAGTGCGGTAGAGGCATCACCTGCTAACTGGAATCCCGGCAAGAAAGATGGCAAAGAAGTACCTGTTACTTGCTATTTCCCGATTTTATTCCAGCTTCGCTAAAGGTTTCCAAAACGCATTCTTGATAATTCCGTTTCCTGGCACTGTTGCTAATTATTTGTAACGGCACGGGAAACGGATTTATTTAGTTGAAAGTTTAGCTTGAGATAAATCTCTTAAACTTCTTTATTATCAGCTTAGTTAATCCCAATGACAGATTGCACCGGTATCCTCAAATTCGTTGGATCCACATTCGGGGCACACAGGATCGGGGTTGTTCACCCCTCCGGGATGTTGCATCTCTTGTTCAAGTTCTTGAAGGGAGCTCTTCATTCCAACCCCGATTAAATGCATCCAACTTGTACCGCACTGCTTACAAATAAGTACTTTTCCGGTTCCCATAACTCATACTTGTGTTTTTACATATTCTAATATCCAAGGACGTAATCCCGATGTTGAGGCATTCATTTTCCAACTATATAGTTATCGACAAATTTAGTCATATTTATCTATATTTGCCGTCCTCTGTGGCTAAGAAATGTACGATATTGATTAAGTTTGCGAAAAACACATAGCACTATGAGACGATTTCCAACACTTATTTTTCTGTTTTTAACTGTTCTTCTCGCTTCTTGCGTCCATAATGACATCATTAAAATCAAAGCTGCCGTTAATAGCCAGATGTCGCTTTATCCGGAAGCAAGCCTACAGGATCTTTACAAGGCCTTTTTTCAGGCTGAATTCGGGCCCGAACATATCATTGCCGATACAGCATCAGCCGGGCGCTATCTTGACTCGGAGTTGATGATTCCGGACCATTCGGATGTTGTGTATGAACCTATCGGAGTAGATAGTGCCTTCTTCAGAGTGCACCTGTGTGCAGTTCAGTCCGGAAGGATTTCCAGAAATGAACTGTTCGATGCTTTCATAGCAGGGGCAAGAAAGGTTGAAACTGACGAAATCGGTGCATGGACGGAGAAATGGCACAAAATAGAGGGTGTCATAGCTTCCATGAATCTGCAACTGCCCGGTTATGAAGCCGACCGCATTGCAATCGACAGCCTGCTCAATACCGGTCAATACGCTCTCCACCACAGCCAACAATTCCGCGACAAATACGACCCCCACTACAGAATAGTGAGAAAAGATTTGTTTTACGAGAGATTGTTTGAGGCATTGAGATGAGGGCAACTCGTCATTTGTTCCGTGCATTTCCCGCTGCTCCGCAACTCTAGGCAGCCTGCGGCTGCGAAATGCCCGGCAATAATTTCCTCGCCTCAGTCAAGTTCAAGCAAGCTTGACTTGACCTTCGGCTCGTCATTACTTTCCTATACAAAACCTTCCAAATATCTCCCCGAGTACCTCATCTGTGGTAATTGCACCTGTAATTGTGCCGAGATGGTGGAGGGCTTCACGGAGATCCTGAGTCAGGAGATCAGTGGGTAGAGTGCTCTCCAGGCCCTCTGCAACGCGGGTAAGGGCGGAATGCGCATTCTGAAGTGCCTCAAAATGTCGCAAGTTTGTTACAAGTACTGAATTACTGTTAGTTACACCGATTGAACAAATAGAGTGTAGAGTTTTCTTAATGGAATTGAGTCCAAGGCGTTTACCTGCCGAAATGGGGATAATTGCGATGGGGGAGAGGCCTGCAGAAGAGGAATATTCCCTTACATTCTCCACATATTTGCCGAGAATTGCGTCGATATCATCGACTTCGATAGCATACTTGGCTGACATTGCATCTCTACCCGATATTTCATCTTCTATTTCATCTTCGCCCAATGTCGTATCTTTTCCGGATGTTGTCTCATTTACCAATATGGCGTCTCTGCCTGAGCCCGATTTCGGAAGATCAAGTACAAGGTCGCATTTATTGATGAGAATAATAACCTTTTGGTGAGATTGGTCAACCTTTAGGGTGAGCGTGTGGATGGAGTCATCGAAGTTATCGGGACGGGTGGCATCCAGCATCAGCAATACCACGGCGGCCTGGCGGATCTTTTCGAAAGTGCGTTCGATACCGATGTTTTCGAGAGTTTCGTGAGTTTTCCGAATACCTGCCGTGTCGATAAACCTGAAGAGAGTGCCGTCGATATTTACAGTATCTTCTATAAAATCGCGTGTAGTGCCGTGGATAGGGGAGACGATGGCCCTTTCTTCGCCCAGTATGGCATTCAAAAGGGTGCTTTTACCGGTATTTGTGGCGCCTGCAATTGCCACAGGTATGCCGTTTTTAATCACATTCCCGAGTTTGAAGCCTGAAATCAGTTCTCCTATATGGGCCAGTGTTTCATCGAGCAGTAAGCGGAGATGTTTTCGGTCGGCAAATTCCACCTCTTCTTCGCTGAAATCCAGCTCCAGCTCCATCAGCGCCACTATTTCCAACAGACTGGCCCGCATAGAGGAGAGTTCGGAAGAGAATCCGCCCCTCATCTGAGAGAGGGCCACGCGATGCGCACTGGCAGTCTCGGAGGCTATCAGGTCGGCTACCGCTTCAGCCTGCGCAAGGTCCATCTTGCCGTTTAGAAAGGCTCTTTGGGTAAATTCGCCCGCTAATGCCATTCTGGCACCGTTTTTCACCAGTAAAGAGAGGATTTCTTTGATAATAAAAGGGGAGCAGTGACAAGAAATTTCCACCGAATCCTCGCCTGTATAGGAGGCCGGGGAGCGGAATACCGTGATGAGCACCTGATCTACGACTTCATCTTCATTGAAGATTGTGCCGTATCTGACGGAATAGCCTTCCGCAGTCTTCAGAGAGTCATTTCTGCCGCTTTTGAAGATTTTATCCGTTATCTCCAGCGACTTATTGCCACTAACCCTTATAACTGCTATCGCGCCGCTACCGGAAGGGGTTGCCAGAGCACATATTGTATCTTGTTCCATTTAGTCTATTGTTTTTACAAAAATAGTCAAAACTAAGCTAATTTCCCTGAACTGATAGCTTGTTTGAGGTTTGTGAATAATTTTTCTGAAAGCAACACTTACCGATTATTAGTTCTTATCTTATCTGTAAACTATTCATTTTAACTGCAGCTATGAAAGTAAAGTTCGGGATTACCACAAAACGAACAAAAGCGGGAGAGTGCTTGTTTTTTTTCAGCTACATAAAGAAAAATAGGATTTTGCCTCTCATTTGAGTTTGCAAAATCCTATTTAACATAATATAACTTGTGTTAAAAACGCACTAATTCTTTTCTCTACGATTCAATTGTCGTATAATCCTACGGATAATGGCATCTATCGAGGCATCAGGCTCGATAATATTGTAATGTTCCCAGAAACCGTCATCCTGGAAATCCTTTACTCTTTCAGATAGTACGTCTTTATAACGTATGCGTTTTTCCGGATCGATTTTAAATCCTTCTACCTTATGGTCAGTTACAGCCATTTCAGAAAGTACGGAATAATAATTGCGAAAAATCGCGCGTTTACGTCTGGTTGAAAATTTTACTTCCAGGCGTGCATAATCATAGTACCACAGATCGTCATATTCTTTGAAGTTGACAATATATGTTGCCTGTTCAACGTCAACACGTAAATTTGCCGGTTTTTTAGGGACAAAAATACTACCCGCATCCTTACGGCCTTCCACATTCATTGCGAACTCTATACGACCAATTGCGAGCGATTCGGATTCTATGAAGATTCGTCCTCGGTATAAAATCGATGCATCAGGATCTTTCGTTTTCTGGTCAAATTCGACTACATAGAAGAATTTGTCATCAATTATGGTCGACTGGCCCATTTTAAAATTGTAATAATAGTCAATGGACTCAAAGTAGACTCCGGCGAAAGGTCGTTTTACCAGGTCAACATAGAGTGCTGACATTATACCACCCTGATAATGAATAAATAAGGTATCGCTTGAATTATAGTTGATACTACCTCGACCTTTATAAACGGCTGCTTTATCCATCGAGAAAAAGTCGTCGTATGCAGCCTTTTCAATATCTATAATTGCTTCATTTAGAGAAAGATACCTACTACTGCCCTTTTTGACCATCTCTCGGTAAAATGCAGTCATTCCGACATCTTTCTGGGGATAATTGTGTTTGATATTGCTGTATGCCTCATAAAAAAGCGCTCGTGCATCGTAACCGCGGATTGTGGCCGGATCAAGAGATAATGGAACGGCCTTCATACTGATTATCAATGGCTTAGAGTCGCTTGAGCCCAAGAAATCCGATACTTTTAGTGTAGTTGACAAATATCCGAGGTAACTAGTCGTAATAGTGCGCTCACCGGAGACGTCCAGGGGCAGTTTCAATGAGAAAAAACCTTCGGAATTGGTCACGTTGGCTATATTGGTGCCATCAAGATTGATGGAAGCGAAATAAAGCGGAGATCGTGTATCTGTATCGATTATTTTGCCGTATATGACAAAAAAATCATTTTGTTCCTTCTCAGTTTCCACGTAAGCGAAGGAAGCAGTCATTGAGAGCAATGACAAAAGTAATATGGAGAATAACCTTTTCATAACCGTGAAAATTGGATCATTTATAAGTATAAAAATAACAAATCTGTTTTATAGTGCAAAAGATTCTTAATATCTTTGCGATTCTCAAAAAGTTTACCAAATGGCGAGAAAGAAAAAACCGCTGCTGCAGAATATTACGATTGAATCAATTGCTGCCGAAGGCAAAGCGCTGGCTCATATTGATGGCAAAGTGCTTTTTGTGCCTCAGGCAATTCCCGGAGATGTGGTGGATGTGCAAATCACTCGCATTAGACGGAGTTATATTGAGGGATATGTCACCAGCCTGATAAGCCCCTCTCCACATCGTATAGAGCCTTTCTGCTGCCATTTTGGCAGATGCGGAGGCTGTAAATGGCAGGCACTCCCCTACCCCATGCAATTGCAATACAAGCAGCAGCAGGTCGTAGATCAACTTGTTAGAATCGGCCAACTTGATCTGCCGGAAATTTCCCCTATCCTGGGTTCCGATAAAACCGTCGAATACCGTAACAAACTGGAATATACCTTCTCCAGCCGCAGATGGATACTAACAGAAGAGGAACCCGAATCACTCTCTGAACAGGAACTTTGCGGACTAGGATTCCATATCAGCGGAATGTTTGACAAAGTGCTGGACCTCACCAAATGTCACTTGCAGCGCGAGCCAACAAACGCACTGCGCCTGTTTGTACGCGAGTATGCGCTAAAGCACAATTTGAGTTTCTTTGACCTCCGCGAACAGCACGGATTTATGCGTACGCTTATTGTACGCACCACATCTACAGGGGAATTGATGGTTATCGTAGTATTTGGCAAAGAGGCTGAGGATAATGAAGAGAGCGAGGCTTCCGGTAAGCGTAATGCCCTCCTGGATGCACTTTCAGAGGCATTTCCTGAGATTAACTCCCTTTATTATGTGATTAACCCCAAGGGAAATGATACAATAAATGACCTTGACTGTATTCTTTATAAAGGAGAAGATGCCATTTATGAGCAAATGGAGTCCCTTCGATTTAAAATAGGCCCTAAATCCTTTTATCAAACCAATTCGGAGCAAGCATATCGTCTCTACTCAGTTGTGAGAGAGTATGCGCGTGAGGCCATTTCAATGATGCCGGAGGGCTATAAACCTGTAATCTACGATCTTTACACAGGTACCGGTACCATTGCGCTTTTCCTCTCATCTATGGCATCAAAAGTGGTGGGAATTGAATATGTACCTGAAGCCATCGAAGACGCAAAACTCAATGCAAAAATCAACTCAATAGAGAATTCCGCCTTTTTCGCGGGTGATATGAAGGATCTCCTAAATGCCGAATTTATCCGGCAGAATGGCACTCCTGACATTGTGGTACTTGACCCTCCGAGAGCCGGTATTCATCCGGATGTGGCCCGGGTGCTCCTGGAGACCTCTCCAAAAGAGATAATATATGTCAGTTGCAACCCCGCAACTCAGGCACGCGACCTTGCAATACTTTCGCAGCACTACCGGATCACGGCAGTACAACCGGTGGATATGTTTCCCCACACCCATCATGTAGAGAATGTAGTGAATATGACCAGAATTTAGGAGGAATATCTATGAGAAGAGATATATTTTTAACTATCATTGTTAGTACCTTAATCGTTTTTTCGTTTCAATCTCTTTTTGCACAGGATGCGCAGAAGAGTAGAGTGTTTCGATATAATGGTTTCCAGGGGGGAATGATGCTTCACGCCGGATATCTTTCAGGTGCTCCCGCAGATAAGCCCGGGAGTGCGGATATCCCCTTTACATATAGGGCTTCAGGTGTTACAAAAGGTTTAGGCGGCGCTGCCAGAGTGCGTTTTGGTGAATATTTGAGAGTAGGAATAGAAGGTTATGTTTCTACAATGCCATTGAACGATGATTTGTCCGAAGGGAGTTATATTGCCTCTTCCTGGGGTGGAGTCCTGTCAGACTTCTATTTGGAGAGAGGAAGATGGTCGTTTTTCACGGGAGCTACCATAGGGGCCGGCTCACGGAAAAATCTTCTGATATTCGAGGGCTCGATGTCAGACTGGGAACCCGAGGAGAATGCATTTTTTCACAAAAACTTCTTTGTGGGTGTTGACCCGTTTATTGGAGCTGAGTTTGCCCTTACGGAAGTGATACATTTAGTATTTCGCGTCGATTATCTTATGCAAATAAATGACAAAAAGCTCTCGGACCTTATCGGGCCGAGAGCCTTCATTGGAATAATGTTTTGCCGCTAAGGCAGAAATCATTTCTTAAGAATACTGATAGGGTTGTCCAGGCTTGAAAGTGAACCTGAGCTACGCTGGAAGGCTCTCAGACCAAACTTGGGCATTACAGAAAGCACATGTTCGACAACTTCCGACTGAATGGTTTCATATTCTGCCCATACGGTAGTGTTTGAAAAGAAATAGAGCTCCAACGGGATACCCTCAGAAGTAGGCTGCAACTCTCTGACAAGCAAAGTAAGCTCTTGGTGCACTTGAGTATGAGAGCGAAGATAGTTCTGCAGGTAATCTCTGAAAACTTTAAGATTGACCACATCTGCCGGTGCATCGGCTTCCATCCATCCTCTGGATACCAAATCCCCCCTCTGTTCATTCGTCAGATATCCTATCGTATTCATATCTATCGGAATGTGTCTCTTGATACGTCTGCCCCCGGCTTCACGCATTCCACGCCAGTTTTGGAAAGAATCACTGATAAGTGCATAAGGAGGAACTGTAGAGATGGTCTTGTCGAAGTTCTGTATCTTAATGGTGGTAAGTGAAACCTCTATCACATCTCCGTCGATGTTATATTTGGGCATATTGATCCAATCACCGGGGCGAAGCATATCGTTGGCTGAAAGCTGGATACCTGCCACTAAGCCTACAATGGTATCCTTGAAGACCAACATAAGCACTGCAGCAGAGGCACCAAGAGCAGTTAGTATGGCCCCCGGATTCTTGTCAACCAAGATGCTTATGATGATAATAATACCTATACAGACCACTATTATCTTAAACATTTGCATAAAGCCCTTTATTGGATGATGCTGTGCCACATCCATGGCAGCCATATAACTATAGATCGCATCAAAGATGGAGCATATAAGTATTATTATGGAAAGGGTGAGCCATGCCATGGCCAACCTCTTGAAAACTATCAGGAGCAGAGGAAATGCATCAACTGCATAAGGTAGTGCAATAAGTATGATAATCGGCGTCAAAGTCCGCACAAGATTTTTAAGTACCCTATCATTAAGTAAAATATCATCAAATTTATTGCGGGTTTTCTTGACAAGGCGCTTTGTAATGGGTATGATCACTCTACGACAGATCAGATTGACAAAAAGGATGAGAAGCGTCACCGCAACTGCAAAAAAGAGCAATTCCAACTCGTGAATCAAACGCTCTCCTACCCCCCATTTTTCAAGTAAATTGTGAAAGAAATTTATTTCCATATTCATAATTATGTATTGTTCATTTAGCAAAAATAGGAAAATAAGCTGAATTTATTAATTTTGTGCGCTGACTTTGCAAAATGAATAGACGAATTATAGAAGTTGTGGCCGCCGTCATCTTTGACGGGACAAAGATATTGGCTACCAAGCGCGGTAGTGGCAATATGGCCGGCAAGTGGGAGTTTCCCGGAGGAAAGATTGAGGCAGGTGAAACACATCAACAAGCCCTCAAACGGGAAATAATGGAGGAACTGGGGATTATAATCTCCATTGACTCATTTCTGCTTACAATAGAGTACGACTATCCGGAATTTCATCTTATAATGCATTGTTACGAATGCAAGATTCTATTCGGAGCTCCTCGATTACTGATACATAGTTCGGCAAAGTGGGTAAGCCTTCAGGAGCTGGATATTATTGACTGGCTTCCCGCTGACATACAAGTTGTGGATTATCTGCAAAAGCGACTGTTGTAAGCGCTAAAAAATGTATCTTTGCGACAGATTTCCGATATCAATGCTTAATACCAACAGAATGAAACAGGACATGATTGTAATCCTCGACCTTGGCAGTCATGAAAACACGGTAGTGGCCAGAGCTATCCGTGCAATGGGCGTTTATAGTGAGATTTACCCGCACGATATCACGGCAGAGGAACTCAAGGCGCTCCCAAACGTAAAGGGCATAATCATCAACGGAGGTCCCAATAATATTATAGATGGGATAGCAATCGATGTCCTGCCGGAGATTTATAAGATAGATTTTCCTATAATTGCAGCCGGACACAACAGGGCTCTATGCGATGAAAAACTTGATGAGTTTACATCCGATGAAGCAGCTGTCGAAAAGGCACTCAAAGATTTCGTCTTTGAGACCTGCAAGGCGGAAGCCAACTGGAATATGGCCAATTTTGTTGCCGATCAAGTTGAACTCGTACGAAGACAGGTAGGTGACCGCAAAGTATTGTTGGCACTTTCGGGTGGAGTTGACAGTTCAGTTGTTGCTGCTCTACTGCTTAAAGCCATTGGCAACCGTCTGGTATGCGTACATGTCAATAACGGACTGATGAGGAAAAATGAGTCAGAGAATGTAGAGGACCTTTTCCGTAACCGTCTAGGTGCCAATCTGATATATGTTGATGCCACTGAGAGATTTCTTTCAAAACTTGAAAATGTTGCAGATCCGGAAGAGAAAAGAAAGATCATCGGCACTGAATTCATAAGGGTATTCGAAGAAGAGGCCCGCAAACTTAAAGGAATAGATTTTCTTGCTCAGGGTACGATATACCCCGATATTATAGAATCCGGCACCAAAACCGCAAAATGTGTCAAATCGCACCATAATGTGGGCGGTCTGCCGGAAGATCTGCAATTCGAGCTTGTAGAGCCGCTTAAACATCTGTTTAAAGATGAGGTACGCGCCTGCGGTCTTGAGCTTGGTCTTCCGCACGAAATGGTATTCCGTCAGCCTTTTCCCGGCCCGGGTCTGGGAGTACGCTGTCTTGGAGCCATTACACGCGACCGTCTGGAAGCGGTTCGCGAATCCGACGCAATACTCCGTGAGGAGTTTGCCAAAGCAGGTCTGGACAAGAAAGTATGGCAATATTTTACGGTTGTTCCCGATTTTAAATCGGTAGGTGTACGCAACAACGCACGTTCCTTTGATTGGCCGGTGATTATCCGTGCCGTCAACACCGTAGATGCCATGACGGCTACCATCGAGCCTCTTGACTGGGAGTTTTTAAAGCATGTAACGGAACGCATTCTCAATGAAGTCCCCCATATCAACCGCGTTTGCTACGACATTTCACCCAAACCCTCAGCTACCATAGAGTGGGAATAGACCTCATTTCTCCCTTGTAGAAATGGAATAAAAGAGATATATTTGTCCATCCAAAAAGCATATATGAAAAAGGAAGAATTTATCAGATTTGCTATGGAAGCTCACAGGATGAGCTGCCTCTTTCTTAACGGTAACCTTTGTATGACAGGTGCACGCGAGGCGCGCCCTTGTGACCGCGGATGTTCCTATATGCTGGACTTTGAAACACGTTTACGAGACCTTTGTCAGCCTCGTATCGATTTCGGAGAATAATACCTCTCCCCTATCTTTTATTGTACATCTCCTCGTAATAGCGCTCGTAATCGCCTGAGGTGATCCTGTCCATCCATTCCTGATTGTCCAGGTACCAGCGTACAGTCAGTTCTATACCCTCTTCAAATTGCAGTGAAGGTTCCCATCCCAACTCTTTTTGTAGTTTCCTGGAATCTATGGCATAACGCAAATCGTGACCTGCACGGTCTGTAACAAAGGTTATAAGATCCAGCGAGTGTCCTTCAGGATTGCCCAATAAGCGATCCACAGTTGCGATTATGACCTTTATCAGGTCGATGTTTTTCCACTCATTGAATCCACCTATATTGTAGGTCTCTCCCACCTCACCGCGGTGGAAAATCAGGTCAATAGCCCTGGCGTGATCTTCAACGTAGAGCCAGTCGCGGACATTCTCACCTTTTCCATATACGGGAAGCGGTATTCTTTTGCGGATATTGTTGATGAAGAGCGGAATGAGCTTTTCAGGGAATTGATATGGCCCATAGTTGTTGGAACAATTAGTAACAATGGTCGGCATACCATAGGTATCGTGGAATGCACGTACAAAGTGGTCTGAAGCCGCTTTGGCAGCAGAGTAGGGCGAATGTGGATCGTAGGGAGTGCTTTCGAGGAAAAAATCGGTACCATATGCAAGATTATGCCCTGAAGGGGCTGCCATATCGGCGAAAGGGGACTTTATTCCTTCGGGATGTGTGATTTCGAGATCACCATATACCTCATCCGTAGAGATATGGTAGAAGCGTTTGCCCTCATATTTCTCCGGAAGAGATTCCCAGCAGAGCCTGGCCGCCTGGAGCAGCGAAAGCGTACCCATAACATTTGTGCGTGCAAAGGTAAATGGATCTTTTATTGAGCGGTCAACGTGAGATTCAGCAGCGAGATGTATGATGCCGTCAACCTTTTCCTCCCACATTAGGGCACACATTGCATCAAAATCGCAGATATCGGCACGCACAAAACGATAATTTGGGGCGTTTTCGATATCCTCGAGATTAGCCAGATTGCCGGCATAGGTGAGTTTATCCACATTTATAATCCTATAGTCCGGATACTTGTTGACAAAGAAACGCACCACGTGCGATCCGATAAATCCGGCTCCACCTGTTATGATGATGCTTTGCATATTGTTTTTGTAATTATTTCTTACTTTCTATTATCCTGATCAAATATTGTCCGTATTGGTTACGGATCATAGGCTGAGCCACTTCACGCATCTTTGCTTCAGAAATCCAGCCTTTATTATACGCAATACTCTCAAGACAAGCTATTTTGAGTCCCTGCCGCTTTTCTATGACCTCTACGAATGTGGATGCTTCGCTCAGGGAATCATGTGTACCGGTGTCAAGCCAGGCAAATCCCCGTCCGAGTGTTTGAACTTTGAGTTCTCCATCCCGGAGAAAACGCTGATTGACAGAAGTAATCTCGATCTCGCCGCGTGCCGAGGGTTTGACATTCTTTGCCACTTCCACCACTTTGTTGGGATAGAAATAGAGTCCGACCACTGCATAATTGGATTTTGGGTTTGCAGGTTTTTCCTCAATGGAGAGACAGTTACCCTCTTCATCGAACTCAGCTACACCATAGCGCTGAGGATCCGCTACCCAATATCCGAAGACCGTGGCTTTAGCATCCTCTTCAGCAGCTCGTACTGCCTCTTTCAACATTCCGGTGAAGCCCGCTCCATGGAATATATTATCACCAAGCACAAGGCAGGCACTCTCTTTACCGATAAATTCCTCTCCTATTATAAATGCCTGCGCGATTCCGTCGGGTGATGGCTGTTCCGCATATTCAAAGCGCACTCCGAAGTCGCTGCCATCGCCCAAAAGACGTCTGAATCCCGGAAGATCCTGCGGGGTTGAGATAATCAAAATTTCGCGGATTCCGGCCAGCATCAGTACTGATATCGGATAATAGACCATCGGCTTGTCATAGATGGGGAGCATCTGTTTGCTCACCCCTTTGGTTATGGGATAAAGGCGGGTGCCGCTGCCGCCTGCCAGAACGATTCCTTTCATAATTTGTTCAAAATGTCTACAAATGTAATAACAATAGGTGAACAAAACAATTTGTAATACCCATACAGCAAGATTGAATAGAGATATAAGATACAAACAACTTTCAGACCACTTCGTAGCCACATGAGAATAAGAGGTGAAAAATAAGTATCTTTGCATTTCAGACAAATTGAAGAGATGAAAAGACATATTATATTTCCACTTTTGATGACTTTATTGTCACTCACAATACCACTAGGGGCAACTACGGACACACTCACTGTTGCTCTGGTGGGTGACATAATGCTCGGCAATACTTATCCTAAAAACCGCCTTCCCGCGAATGGCGGAAACAATCTGTTTGACCATACACGTGATATCCTGCGCAGGGCTGACATTGCCGCCGGTAATCTTGAAGGGGCTATGTGTGTAGGCGGAACCTGCACCAAAAGCCTCTCCAACAATCGCTCTTATGCATTCAAAATGCCGCCGGAATATCGCAGACACCTCGCCGATGCCGGCTTTGATTTCATGTGTCTGGCCAATAACCATATAAATGATTTCTCCGCTACGGGAAGGGCCGAGACTATGGCCAACCTTGATAAGGTCGGTATAGGATATGCCGGTCTTCCCGAATGCAGGAGCGCTTTTAAAGAGGTTAAAGGGGTAAAATTCGGCTTCTGCGCCTTTGGCTACAACTCCTATGTACTCAAACACACCAATGAAAAAATCGTACGCGAAATTATCGAGGAAGTAAGAGCCGATTGCGACATACTTATAGTTTCATTTCACGGAGGTGAGGAAGGCGGCCACTGCAATACTCTCCCCTACGGTACGGAATATTTTTATGGAGAGAACCGAGGTGACCTGAGAAAATTCGCACACTTGTGCATAGATCTGGGTGCAGATATAGTATTTGGGCACGGCCCTCATGTAACTCGTGCCGTAGAGGGCTACAAGGGCAGAATCATTGCCTACAGTCTGGGCAACTTCTGCACATCTACCGGAATGAATGTCACCGGCAACAGAGGACATTCCCCTATCCTGGAGGTGCAGTTAAACCGCAATGGAGTGCTGCTCGGAGGAAAAATACACTCCTTTAAGATGAGATTCGGAGCAGGGCCTGAGCCTGACCCTAGCAATTCCGTAGCACAACTAATAAAAAAACTCTCCGAAAATGACATCAATAACAATCCGGTCCGAATCCTTGACGACGGAACTCTCGTTGTAACGCCTTACCAGGAAGTTCCCACATCGGATAATAACGGCGGTCTGCTCCGAAAAGACTCCACATACCCGACCAAGGAATTCCTGATAGGCAAATACACTTATAGTGATGACCCAAATTTTGTAAACATTCCATCCCAATATACCGGACTTAGCAAGGAGAACTCTTATATCCAGAAACCTGTCCTGGCTGCCTTTGAGCGTATGTATGCTGACGCAAAGGCTGAAGGCATCACATTGCGGGTAACATCCGCCTCCCGCAACTTTAACACACAGAAATATATCTGGGAGAGCAAAATCAAAGAGTACGCCGAAAAGTATCCCGATCGCATTGAGTGTGCTAAAAGAGTACTCAAATATAACTCTCTCCCCGGCACTTCGCGCCACCACTGGGGCACGGATATAGATCTTATATCCAAACAACTCTCCTATTGGAATTCTGCGCAGGGGAAAAAGGCATACGCGTGGCTTCAAGCGAATGCACACAAATATGGCTTCTTCCAGCCATACAGTGAAGGGCGTACCACCGGACATGGCGAAGAGAAGTGGCACTGGAGCTACTATCCCCTCTCCGACCTCTATCTGAAGGAGTATCTCAAAGTGGTCACAACCTCCGACATCAAAGGATTCAAATCCGATTTCTCCGCTGAAACTTTTGATGTAATAAACAATTATGTTTCAGGAATCTCCAACGGCCAAAAGCTAACGGCCTATGGCCAATAGCCAAAGGCTGTTTCAGTTATTAATTTACCATGAAAAAAGGAAGCATAATAATTGTTACACTGGCGCTGACTCTAATGGCAGCAAGCTGCCAAAAATGGGAAATTGCCAGAATAACCGAACCTGGTGTTAGTAATGAACTTGCTGATCTAAGGAAAACTACAATCACTAATCTCAACTATGACTTGACATTTGAAATTTCGGAAAATGCTAATGAAGACATTCCTTCTGAAATCCTCATTTCATTTGATTTCAACAGAGTGGGTGACTATCCTTTCGTAGTGGATTTCAAGGAAAAGGCGGAAATGCTTCATTCCGTAGAGTTAAATAACGTGAATTGCGACTATCTATTTGAAAATGAACATATCATCATACCTTCCTCTCTTCTGCCGGAAGGCCGGAATAGCATAAGAATCAAATTTTCCGCAGGCAAACAATCACTCAACAGGAGAGATAATTTTATGTACACATTGTTGGTGCCGGATAGAGCACGTACACTCTTCCCCTGTTTTGACCAACCGGACCTAAAAGCCTCCTATATTCTAACTCTCTCTGTACCAAATAAATGGAAAGCAGTAGCCAATAGTCCGGTTAACGAAAGTGTTACAAGTGCTGATAATCAAGCGATTACTTATTTATTCCGCTCTACAGAGCCTCTGAGCACATATCTCTTCTCTTTTGTAGCAGGAGAGTTTGAAAAGGCTGAAAAAAGGGATGAAACCGGCCGTACGATAGGACTTTATCATAGAGAAACAGACCCTTACAAACTTGCTCAGATCAATGAGATACTGGATGAAGTCTTTTACTCTCTGGAATGGCTTGAAGAATATACCGCCATCCCC
>MTKW01009479.1_pt1 | contig 32078 bp, 31 predicted proteins | sample 1042761 | NCBI WGS metagenome assembly MTKW01 (sample SAMN06205366, study PRJNA360243) | anaerobic digester metagenome | biome: Wastewater treatment plant; feature: Anaerobic digester sludge; material: sludge; isolation source: anaerobic digester fed with sludge from wastewater treatment plant ...
GATAATCCCTTATCATTTAAGGCAATTTGGATGGCCTGTTTTAATTATCGGGGTTGGTGTTGTGCTGATAATTACACATAAAATGAAATCTAAAACACCCCGGATTGAATCTTCAATGCAGGGAGCCGATTTCTTTGACGATTTTATAATTTTTGGAGGGAAGGAGGTTTTTGTCAGAACAAATAATTTCTTAGGTGGAAAAATAACTTCTATTTTTGGAGGCGCTGAGTTTGATTTGCGTCAAACATCTCTCGCCGACAACGGAGCAACCATTGAATGTGTCAATATTTTTGGAGGGAGCGGATTTAAAGTTCCTGCAGACTGGACTGTTATCAATGAGGTTAACGTAATTTTTGGCGCTTTCACCGATAAACGCGGAACATCGGTTCTCAATGCCAATCAGGATGCTTCAAAGGTGCTGGTAATTAAGGGGTTTTGTGCTTTTGGCGGAGTGGAAGTAAAATATAATTAATATGGATTTTAAACATCCTTTCATATCCAATCCACGGCTTGGCATTTATTATTTTTTAGTTTGGATGATAATAATTGCTGCAAGTGTACTCATCAAATGGCTCTCGCTTGGCGTTGATCCGGGACTTGCTGCAACTGAAGCAGTTGCTTTCAATCTAACCTATGCCGTCATTGGTTCGTCCATCTGGTATGTGATAAAGTTTAGCACGATTGAAGACAATCCCACAGGAAAAATAATTGTGACACATGCCATTTCTGCCACCGTAATTGTTTTTATCTGGCTCTATACCGGAATGGTTATCATCAAATTGCTCTATCCGGTACATTTTCATCAGCATTGGGTTGGCAATAAGGTAACCATGACAATTTTTGGCGGATATATGTCATACATCACTTTTGTGATTTTCTTTTATGCGGTGAACTACTACCAGGAGTTTAAGGAAAAGCTCATCAATGAAGGCAATCTGAAATCGCTGGTTAAGGAAGCAGAATTGCATGCTTTGAAATCGCAAATCAATCCCCATTTTTTATTTAATAGCCTGAACAGCATTTCATCACTGACGATGATCGATCCGGCAAAAGCACAGGAGATGGTGATTAATCTTTCAGCACTTATGCGATATTCTCTCAGACACGATCAGGTTGACAAAGTGCCGCTGAGTGAGGAGTTGAAAAACAATATGCTCTATCTTCAGATTGAAAAGGTGAGATTTGGAGAAAAGCTAAATCCGGTTTTCGAAATTGATAAAAATTGCATGCAGGCTCGGATTCCGAATATGATTTTGCAGCCGCTTTATGAAAATGCAATTAAATATGGCGTTTATGAAGCAACGGAAACCGTTGATGTTATCACCAGAGGGAGATGCAATAACGATGTGCTGGAAATAACCATCACCAACAATTATGACCCCAATGCTTTGCCCAAAAGGGGTGAGGGAATTGGGTTGCGAAATGTTCGCGACCGGCTGCAGATTATTTATGGAAACTCAATGTTGATGAAAGTAGAGGACAACAAAAAAGAATTTAAAGTATCTTTGGTAATTCCACAAAAATAATTTACCATGGCAGATAAAATACGAACCATTATTGTTGAGGATGAAAAGCTTGCCCGAAAGCTTCTGAAATCATTTTTAAGTGATTTTGAAAATATTGAAATTATTGCTGAATGCGAAAACGGATTTGAGGGAGTTAAGGCAATCAATGAGATGAAGCCTGATCTTGTTTTTCTCGACATTCAAATGCCAAAAATTACCGGTTTTGAGCTTTTGGAACTGCTGGACCACAAGCCTCACATTATTTTTGCAACGGCTTATGACCAGTATGCACTGAGAGCATTTGAATACAATGCGGCGGATTATCTGCTGAAACCCTACTCCAAAGAGCGGCTGCAGGAAGCGGTTCAGAAAGTAGCCGATCGAATTTTGGCAGAAGGACCCGCCTCAGATGTTGCTGATAAACTGGTTAGTTTTCCCCATGAAGAAGCTCTTGAACGGATTGTGGTGAAAAACAGGAACAAAATACATATCATCCCGGTTGACCAGGTGAGATATATCGAATCAATGGATGATTATGTACTGATTTTTACCCGTGAAAACAGATATATCAAGCAAAACACCATGAAGTATTATGAGAAAGCACTTGATCCGAAAAACTTTGTACGCATCCACCGTTCACACATTGTTAAAGTTGAAGAAATTAATGAAATTCAGCAATACGAGAAGGAATCCTACATAGTTATTCTGAAAGATAAGACCAAATTGAAAGTGAGTAAATCAGGTTATAAAAACCTGAGAAATGTGCTTGAGTTTTAGAAAACAGGTGCACATTCACGGCTGCCTGCCCAGCCAGGTTTTGGTGGCAAAAATCATTTATCGAGAAATGAGCACAACATTTGCAGGAAAAATTCAGTTTACAAATCTTCAGTTTTCAGGCAGGATGAACAAATAAATATTATATTTGCAAACTCAAATTAAACGGTGGCTGTAGCTCAGTTGGTTAGAGCACTGGATTGTGGTTCCAGGGGTCGTGGGTTCAAGTCCCATCCGCCACCCAAAACAGAGGCTGCCCTAAAAAGCAGCCTTTTTATATTATTGCTTCAGCGCATTACCGCATTCCACTCTACGACACTGGAGTTTTCTCCCAATCTGATTTGAGCCACGCCGGTGATTCTGTTTCCCTCTACCCTGCCGCTATAAAGATACTTTTCATCACTTTTGGGTACAGCGACTGTGAAACTGATCCTGTCGCCATTTAGTATGGCTTCTTCTACGGGCAATGATATTCTGCCCGATTTTATTTGCAGGCGGATTTTCTGGTATTCCTGCTGGGCAGTCATCGTAAACGATTTTTCACCGGTCTGCCAGTTCCATTCACCTTTAACATTTGCAGGAATCAGCCAAAAATAGATATTACTGGTTTCTTCCCTGACATTATTGTCCGGTTTCCAGTCGCCCATGTCAAAATTGTGAGAAACAATACGTGTTCCCGGTTTTAACCGACCCAGCAGGTGGGAACGCAGTTGCAGGTTTACCGAGTTAAGCAGATACATTGTAACTACACTTGCTCTGCTGAAATCGGTGCTGAAGATATTATCCTGTACAAAAAGTACTTTATTTTCAACTTCAGCTTTTTTTGCATTTTCACTTGCCTCCTTTATCCGAACAGGGTCAATATCCACACCATGTCCGAATGCGCCTCTTTTTGCGGCAGCAATAACAATGCGCCCGTCTCCCGAACCCAAATCAATCACATAGTCTCCGGGACCGACATTTGCCATATCCAACATTTTCTCCACCACATTTTGAGGTGTCGGAACGTAGGGAACATCCAGCGATTGAGCTCTTGACTGCATAAGCATGGATGAGAAAAAGAGAAACAGCACAAGAGTAAAGAGCAAATTGCTCCCGGTTCTCTTCCGGCTTTTGATTCTCAAAAGCAACAGTTTTACATTCAAAGGTGTCTTTTTCATGATGTTCTGATTATACCAAGTTTATTTATAAAAGTCTATCCATTTGTGGCGTAATGCCGATGTAGCAATCGTTAATACCAATGAACCGGTATTTTGCGAATGCACTACCGGGATTAAGTATCTGCCTGCAAGTTACAAAAAAAAGTAAAGCCTGAAACAGAAATTTTTCTCTCTGATTCAGGCTTCATTCTACCGGTTGATTGAATTTGCTCTGAATTCTACCTTTTGCTCAAAACCTCTTTTTCATAATTGAGCACTTCAGAAATATAACCTTCGCCTGCCGGGACACTGTTTTTCAGGCAGTAATAATCCCATACGGCGCCAAAGGGTTTAGTCTTCAGCTCTTCCAGCATAGCTAACCGCTCGAAATACTTTTCTTCTTCTTCCAGTTTCAGAAGAGTGGAAGTTGGTTCAAGCAGAGCAATCAGAAAAGCTTTTTGTGCTGCGCGGGTTCCTATAACATAGGCGCCCACCCTGTTTATGGAAGCATCAAAAAAGTCGAGCCCGATATTGACTCGTTTTAAAAAGTCATTTCGCACAATTTCGGATGCAATAAGCTGCACTTCGTCATTGAGCGCTACTACATGGTCTGAATCCCAGCGCACAGGGCGGGTGATATGCAGCAACAGCTCATCGGCAAACTGCAAACANNAGGCAGATCAGTTTACTGTTTTTGATGGCATAGCCCAGATAAAAATCGTGTGAGCCAACAGTCATAGACTCCAGCCCGATTCCAAAGAGCTTGCTTTCCACTGCATCTTTCAACAACTCTTTTGAATAAGGTTTTTCAAAGCCTTCATTAAGTGATTTTTTCAGCAGGGAGCGGTGACCGTTTCTGTCGATGGGAGTATCTTTTGAACCATCGGGTACCCAGGTGTTGTGCACACACGGTGTTCCAAGCTGTTTGCCCATTTCTGCGCCAATTTCGCGGCAGCGTTTCAGGTGTTCCACCCAAAACTGCCTGATACTTTCATCTTTCGATGAGAGGGTAAAACCATCGGCAGCTTTGGGATGGGAAAAGTAGGTTCCGTTAAAATCGATACCAATTCCCAGTTGTTTTGCCCAGTCAATCCAGCTTTGAAAATGCTTGATGTCGATTTCGTTGCGGTCAACTTTTTTCCCGCCAAAATCTCCATAGCTGGCATGCAGGTTCAGCCGCTGCTTTCCGGGTAAAAGTTCCATCACTTTTTCCAGGTCAGCCCGCATTTGTTGAATTGTCGTAGCTTTCCCCGGATAATTTCCGGTAGCCTGTATTCCGCCGCCTGAAAGGGTGGCATCCGCTGTTTCAAAGCCGCCAACATCATCAGCCTGCCAGCAATGCAGACTGATTACCACTTCATTCATTTTTTCAATAACTGCCTCAGTATCCACACCAATACCGGCATACTGCTCTTTTGCCAGCTGGTAAGCTTTTTCAATTTTTGTACTATTCATAATCATCGTGTTTTATTTTTCCAATCACAAAGGGTAACTGATCCTATAATTTCCGGAACCCAACTTAAATGTTGTGTTTCCGTCAGTTTCCCGGGCATTAACCGGTTCACCGCTCAGCGGTTTCGCATTCAGGGTAACTTTCCCGGGGGTTGCGGATGGAAGCGTAAGGGTTGCCGATGTATTTGCCGGAATGGTTACGTCATAAACCATTTGGTTTTCCTCGATTTTCCAATCCGATTTTATCTCTCCGTACATCGATTTATAAACCGCTTTGGCATAATTCAGTCCGCCACCGGGATGAGGCGACAGGAAAAAATGCTTGTAACCGGGTTCATCCGGGTCAATTTGTATTCCGGCAACATAGTTGTATAGCCATTCCCCGATTGCACCATAGGCATAATGATTAAAACTGTTCATCCCCGGATTCTGGAAAGTTCCGTCAGGTTTTTGCCCGTCCCATCGCTCCCATATGGTAGTTGCGCCCTGAGTAACCGGATAGAGCCACGAAGGATACTCCTTTCGGTTCAGCAGCATGAACGCCAGATCTTCATAGCCATGCTTTGAGAGAGTTTTGCAAAGAAGCGGTGTTCCCACAAACCCGGTGGTGAGGTGCTTAAATTTTTGAACATCACCGGCAAGATATTCTGCCGCCTTTGAAACAAGATTTTGGGGCAGCAGATCAAAAGCCAAAGCAAGCGAATAGGCTGTTTGTGTGTGAGAAACCAATCTGCCGGAAGGAGTAACATACTCATTTATAAAAGCCTGCTTAACTCTTTCAGAAAGGTCGGAATACATTGCTGCATCTGCTGTTTTACCAAGAACTTTTGCAATTTTGGCAAGCAATCCGCTGGAATAAGAAAAATAGGCAGTGGCAATCAGGTCTTTTTCGGTGGTAGCCCCGGGATAATCGGAGCGTGTTGTTGCAAAAGCAAGCCAGTCACCATAGTGGAAGTCGCCAATCCACAATAAGTCATCACCGGCACGGTTTTTCATGTAATTTACCCAGGCTGCCATGCTGGGGTATTGAACTTCCAGAATTCGTTTATCACCATAGGCCAAATACGTTTGCCAGGGAACAATAATAGCTGCATCTGCCCAGGCTGTTGAGCCTCCGGCTCCGTTCAGCACATCGGGAACCACGTGATTGACTTTACCGTCGGGCCCCTGGTCGGCAGCCACATCTTTCATCCATTTAATATAAAATGAGGCAACATTGAAATTAAATGCGGCAGTTGGTGCAAACACCTGTGCATCGCCAGTCCACCCAAGGCGTTCATCGCGTTGTGGACAGTCGGTTGGTACATCAAGGAAATTGCCTTTCTGCCCCCACTGAATGTTGTGCTGCAGTTGGTTAATCAATGGTTCTGAGCAGGCAAAATCACCGGTTGGCTCCATGTCGGAGTAGATTGCAACTCCTGTTATGTTGTCCAGTTGTGGGGTGCCCGGAAAATTTTCAATTTTCACAAATCTAAATCCGTGGAAGGTGAAAGTTGGTTCATAAACTTCTTCTCCACCTCCTTTCAGGATGTAGTAGTCGGTTACTTTCGCGGCGCGCAGGTTATCAGTATAAAAGTTGCCGTCGCGGTCCAAAACTTCAGCAAATTTCAATGTTACGGTGTGACCGCGGTTGCCGTTTACTTTTAATCTCACCCAGCCAACCATATTCTGCCCCATATCGAAAACGGTTTCCCCTTTTGGCGTTGTGATGATTTCGATGGGCTCGATCTCCTCAACTGCCCTTACCGGAACGCCCTGCGGAGCAATAAGAATATTTTTCGGATGATCTAATTTTGTAACTTTCCCCCAGTTGCTGTCGTCAAAAGAAGCAGTTGTCCAACCCGGCATCTCCAGGCGTGCATCATAGGTTTCTCCGTTGTAAATATCGGAAAAAATCAGCGGCCCAGTGGTAGCTTTCCAGCTTTCATCAGTACCGATTGTTTCGTTTGTGCCGTCTGTATAGGTGATACGCAGTTGGGCAATCAACGCCAGTTTATCGCCATAATAACTGTGTTGCTTGCTGAAACCGATATTTCCGCGATACCAGCCATCGCCCAAAATGGCGCCTAAAGAGTTCCGCTCCTTCAGCTTGTTTGTAACATCATATGTCTGGTATTGAATCCGCTTGTTGTAGCTTGTCCAGCCGGGAGTAAACAGTTCATTGCCAACTTTTTCACCGTTCAGATACAGTTCGTATAATCCCAGTGCTGACACATAGATTCTTGCAGATTTGATTTTTTTTGTTGTGGGAAATTCCTTACGCAGATAGTGACAAGGTTTTGAGCCCTCCATCTCCTTTTCGTTTTCCATGGTAATCCATGAAGCACTCCATTTTGCCGGGCTCAGCAGACCGGTTTCCCAGAATGCCGGTTCGCTCCATTTGGTGACTTTGTTTTGATTGTCCCAGATTCTCACCTGCCAGTAAAGGCGTTGTGTCGATTCAAGTTCAGCTCCCTGATATTCCACATTTACCGATTGGCTGCTGTTCACTTTGCCTGAATTCCAAATCTGCCTACTTGCCTTGTTTAAGCTGGAAGGCGAATCAGCCACACGGATTTCGTATGAAACCTGCGAAACATTCTCTTTATCCGAGAAAATTTTCCAGCTTAAGCGCGGTTTGTGAACATCAATGCCGATAGGGTTGGTATGGTATTCACAAACCAGCTCATCAACCCGGGTGTTTCCTTTTGTGATGATGCTCAAGCTGCTGAAAATCATCATAAAAGCAAACAATTTTACGTTATACCTTTTCTTTTTCATAATAGTGATATTTTAATTGATTATACATTATTCCATAAAAAACAGTTCTTCCAAAGCGATTGAAACCGGCGAATTATCCGGATTTGTTCTCATAATATCAGCCATATACTTCCACCATTTTTTCACAATTTTGTTTTGCCCCAAATCCTGAGAGCCTTCGTCGCCACACACTTTTTGGAAGGCAAACAACGTATCTGTTTCCTCATCCAAAAAGATAGAATATTCGCTGACTCCTGCTTCTTTCAGCAATTCTTTCAGTTCCGCCCAAATTGCATTATGCCTTTTCCTATACTCCTCTTTTTGTCCCGGATTGAGGTACATTTTAAAAGCCAGTCGTTTCATCAGCCCAGCGCGTTAAGTTCGGGATAGAGCCATTTGGCAATTCCAACCACGATGACTGCCAGAAGAATGGTGAAAATTCCCAACAGAATCGTGGAGTAGGTCTTTTTGGAAACGCCTTTCCACTCCTTACGGTAGAAACCCCATAAATTTGAGGTGAGAATAATGGTTGACATGTGCAGAATCCATGAGCTTGCGCCGTTTCCAATTTTGGTTTCGCCCATTCCATAGAAAAAGAACTGCAGAAACCACATGGTGCCTGCCAGTATGCAAAACAGGTAATTTCGCGTCAGAGGTGTCGATTTGTCGGTGAAATCGCCATAGGTGCGATTTTTCAGAATCAGGTAGCTTGTCCACAAAAAGTTGGTAGTGAAACCACCCCAAAGAATAACAAAGAAAGTGATGTTATTTTGGAAAATATAGTTTCCCGAATTTGGATTTATTGCTGCCCAGTTGCTTGCAGCAATTTCTGCCATCGGTTTTCCGGCATCAATTCCAAAGCTGAAAAAGGCGCTTAAAACTCCTGAAACAATGGCTATAATCAGACCTGTGGAAAGTTTAAATTCGATATTGACCCCATCTTTGACACCCCCTAAGTCTTTATCTTTCTTGAGCCCTGCCCTGCCGCACAAAACAATTCCAACCACGCAAATCATTACGCCTAATATAACTAATAATCCGCCTGTGCTTTTTAGTAATTCGGTGAAAGTAATTCCGGAGGGAACATGTTTGCCGATTCCCGGGATAATCCTGATTAACGGCAAACCCAATGAGCCTACTACGGATGTGATACCCAATAGCACCGAATTTCCAAGCGACATCCCCAAATAGCGGATTGCCAGCCCGTAAGTTAATCCGCCAATGCCCCATAACAAACCCATGATATAGGTTGTGCGTAAAACGCTGCCTGAAGTGATGCTCAAAATTCCCTGGTAATCCGGAATAGTCAGTCTGACCGCCAGGTAGGGCACAATCAGCCAGGAAAAAATTCCGCCCGTAATCCAGTAAATTTCCCATCTCCATTTTTTTACCCAGTTGTAGGGCATGTAGAAACTACCCGAAGCAAAACCACCAATTGAGTGATAAATGATACCAAGTAATACTTGCATTTTTTAGAGTTTTTAATTTTTATAATTTTTGATTTGCTAAATTTGAATATTTTCCGGTAAAAATAGTAACCAAGTTAAACTGTTTCAATGCACAAAATGATAAAGTATTTGCATTTTTTGACACAACACATATGAAGCAATTTTATAAATATTTAACCACAGGCCCCAACGACATGGAGTGGGGAATATATTTGAATAGTGCCGGTTCGCTGACAATTCCGCCGCAGACTGAATATCCGCTAAAAAGTCATCCCAGCGGATATTATTTCACATGGGAACAAGGACGCGAACTTCAGGAATATCAGTTGAATTATATTACGCGTGGAAACGGAATTTTTGAGGACAGGCACGGAATTCACCATTTAAAACCCGGAAGTTTACTGTTTATTTTTCCGGGAGAGTGGCATCGTTACAAGCCGGCATTTCAGACCGGATGGACTGAAAACTACATTGGCTTCAACGGTGAAATCGCTAAAATTTTCATGAATCATAAATTTTTTCGCTCTGATCAGCCAGTTTTGCAGGTTGGTGAACGGGAGGAGATTTTAGACTCATTTCTGAAAATTTTCGATTTGGTTGAAAAGGAGCAGCCGGGTTTTCAGCAAATTGCATCCGGGCTTATTGTTCAGCTGCTTGGTTATCTGGTGGCACTGGATAAACAAAAGGGGTTTTCAGGAAAAAAAATCGTTGCCGTTGTTGAGGAGGCGCGTTTCAGAATGCGCAGTGAAGTGGGCGAAAATTTTGATATTGAAGGATTTGCAGCAGAGCAAAATATCGGCTACTCCTATTTCCGGAGGATGTTCAAGAACTACACTGGCTTATCTCCCCGGCAGTATTGCCTTCAGCTGAAAATGATGCGGGCAAAGGAGCTGCTGCTCAGCACCAATCTGTCGGTGAAGGAGATTAGCTATGAGTTGGGTTTTGAGTCGATTCACTATTTCAGCCGCATGTTTAAGCAAAAAACTGGGAAAAGTCCGGTTGAGTTCAGGGGTTGACTATTTTTGAGCTCTTGCCACCAGTGGCAGGTGTTTGCCTCCATATTCACCTTCTGCAAAATTTGAGAAAAACTCAATTCCGTGAAAGCCTGTGGCATTGAGTATTTCATTCAGTTCATTGCTTTGAAGCCCCAAAAGATTAGTGTCATTTGAAATGGTTATTCCCTCTTTTTTCAGGAACAAATCGGTTTGAAACCGCAGAATTGGACTGTCTTTTTTGAAATGGTAGTTTCGTGTAAACTTTATATTCTCTGTTTCAATTGCAGGCAGACGGGTTACCGGCTCGGAAAAAATATAATTGTAATTCAGAATCTGCAAAAGGAAAACGCCTCCCGGTTTTAATGCAGAATATACTCCATCGGTCATTTGGCGAATGAGCTCAAGAGAAAGCAAATGTGCAAGGGTGTTACCAAAACAGACTACGATGTCAAAAGAGTCAGTCTGAAAATCGGCTTTTAGCCGGAGCATATCGCCCTTTTGAAAATGGATGCCGGGATGTGCTTTCAGCTTCTTTGCCTGAGCCAACAAATCTTCGTTCAGATCGATTCCGGTAACCTTCGCGCCAGCCTCAGCCATACTGTAAGCCAGCTCTCCAGTTGCACAACCGATATCCAAAATATTTTTGCCGGATAGTGTTTTCGCGCTTCTATTTACAAACTGCAGTTGGGAAGGATTAAAAGGGAAGATTTCCGAATAGTATTTTGAAATCGAAGAGTAAAATTTGTTTTGTCTGTTTTCCATCGTATTCTCACTAATTTTTGTACCATAGAGCTTTTGCGACATTTCTAAAATATTTACTTTTTGGGGTGAACGCTTTTTTCATTCGCACTAAAAATAGTTAAAACTATTACAGTTGTACTGTTTTTGTCGATTGTGCCGTTTTTATCCCTGACATGAAATCTTTATTTTTGATGAAATTTCAACCATGAACAAAAAAAAGGAACAAAAAGTTGTTGTTTTTACAACACTTTCCGAAACAGATAAAAATCTTATCTTGAATGGAGTAAAACTGGCAGTTACATTTAAAAAAGAGTTGTGTCTGTTTTACCGGATAACTCGTAAAGACAAGAAACGGAAAAGTCTGATTAAACAGATATTGGTTGAATATACCCTGCCGCTAAGTGATGAAATTCCCGGATTAAAAACATCAGTTTTACTTATGAGTGAACACATTCGAGATATTCCGGCTATTTTGGCAGATGAATACGAAGCCGTTCTTTTTGTTGCAGATGCTGCACAGTATAAGAAATTCTCTACGGCTGTGACACAAAGTCCTTCGCCCTTCCTTTTTGTGAACAATGAGGCTCCTTTATCCTCATTTAAAAAAATTGTTTTGCCATTGGATGCCCGCAGGGAGAATAAAGACATCGCGTTGTGGAGTTCCTGGTTTGGCAGGTTTAACCAATCGGAAATCATTGTTATTGCTGCCAATGACAACAACCGTGAAAGGCAGATTCAGGTTGGCAAAAATGTATTTCTGACAAAAAAATTGCTGGATAAATTTAATATATCCCTAAAAATTTATAAAGGGCAAAAATCAAGTTTTTACAACAGCGCCGAAGCAGCAGAGTTTGCACACAATGATGCCGCCGATTTGCTGATATTGCTTGGCAGCTCGGTGATTACTCCCATTGACAGACTGCTTGGACTTCCTGAAAGAAAAATTATAAATTTCCCGGGTAGTTTTCCGGTTTTACTTATTAATCCACGACGCGAAAACTATATTCTATGCGATTAATCTGCATTCACCCAGGTGATATGTTTCTTTAAAGTACCTTAAAGTCTTATTTTGCAGTTTTCGTTTTGATGTTTGGCTAAAAAAATTTATTTTCAGCGCCTTTAAATGAATTTAGACATGAAAAAAATATACCGGTTTATTACCTCGCTCCCTTTTATGGCTTTTCTTTTTTTGACGCTTGCCTTTACCATGGCTATCGCTACGTTTGTTGAAAGTAGCTATGGAACTCCGGCAGCCCGTTCCCTTATTTATAACACTCACTGGTTTGAAGCGCTTTGGGCGTTGTTTGGGCTGAATTTACTTAGCAATCTGTTTACCTACAAGCTGCTGAACAAGCGGCGCTTTACCATCGGATTGTTTCATGTTGCATTTTTGGTAATGCTTGTGGGGGCTGCTATAACCCGCTGGTTTGGCTATGAGGGCACCATGCACATTCGCGAAAACGACAGCGCTGACTTTATTCTATCCACAGATGCAACTTTTTTTGCAGGTGTCAACGGGAAGATTGTTGAGAAAAACGTGAACTTTTCGGAAATCACACCCCGGCAGTTTTCTGCCGGCTTTAACGTTAACGGTCAGAAAATTAAAGTGAAAACAATAGGATTTATCTATCACTCAGAGCGTAAGGCGATTCCCTCATCGTCAGGAGAACCTGTTCTGGATTTTGTTTTTGCAGCTCCTGACCGGCAGGGAATGCAAACATACACTTTCAGCAGCGGTGATGTGATGGAATATCCCGGGATGGATGTTGGGTTTGAGTCGGAAAGAGAAACGCCCCTGAAATTTTTCATGCAAGATGAAATGTTGTTTATGGTTTCTCAGTATCCGGTGGAGGAAAGTACAATGACAAATGAAGGAGGCATTGAATATCAGAGTGGTGATACCATAGCAATTCAGAAGATGTTTCTATACACTGTTAATGATTTCAGAGTGATGGTACGGGATTTTTATTCCTCAGCAGTATTTACGGCGGTAAGAAGCGCCCATGATACACATGAACAGGCAGTGATGGTTGAAGTCTCTGACGGCGTACGCCAGCAGATTGTTCCGGTATTCGGGCATGCCGGTGTTGCTGCCGATACTGTAGAAGTGCCGCTGGCAAACACAACCCTTAAACTTGCTTATGGTGCAGTGCCCATTCAGCTCCCTTTCAGGCTCTTCCTGAAAAAATTTGAACTGGAGCGCTATCCCGGTTCCGGTTCTCCTTCATCCTATGCATCTGAGGTAGTGCTTATTGACGAAGCAGAAGGGTTAGAACGTGAAGCACGCATATTTATGAACAACACTTTATTTTATAAAGGGTACAAATTTTTTCAGTCGTCTTATGACCAGGATGAAAAAGGTACAGTTTTATCGGTTAATCACGATTTTTGGGGAACATGGATTTCATATATCAGCTATATTATGTTGGGGCTGGGTTTTGCACTTTCGCTGATAAACAAATACTCCTATTTCCAGCGTCTGGTGAAGCGGCTCAAGAAAGAGTCGGCAAAACTGGCTGCTGCTGCATTGCTGATTTTTGGCTTTTCATTCAGTGCNNAAAGCTTTTGGCACATTGTGGGTTCAAAGCGCCGACGGACGCATTAAACCAATGAATACCATGAGCAGTGAAATCGTGCGAAAAGTATCACGTAAATCTACATTATACGGGAAAACTGCCGATGAGGTAGTGCTGAGCATGATGGTGCATCCTGAAATCTGGCAAACCCTGCCGATAGTTCGTGTGGGAGACAAGGTGCTGGCTGCCGAACTTGGTTTAAGCGGCAAGAATGCCACAATTCAACAGCTGTTTGACGGACAGGGGCATTATCTTTTGTCAGAGAAAGTTCAGGCAGCATTCCGCAAGCCTGCAGCTTTCCGGAATCAACTGGAAAACGAGTATATCTATCTGGATGAGCGCGTTAGTATCTGTTTTATGGTCTTCCAGGGGAGGTTATTTAATATTTTCCCGCGCGCACAAAAGGAAGATACCTGGTATTCACCCGGAGAAAACGCATTAGAGTACTCGGATGGTGATTCAGTATTTATAAAAAATGGATTTAACCTGCTGATTCAGTCCATTAATAACGGGAATACAGCAGAAGCGCTGGAGGTACTTCATGCAACAGGAACTTTTCAGAAAAAATTTGGAGGTGATTTAATTCCTTCGGAAAGATTGAAAAATTCGGAGTTGTTGTATAATAATATAAATCCTTTTGAGCGCATTTTCCCCTACTATCTGTTATTTGGATTTTTACTGATTTTTGTGCTTTTTGTCAATATATTCCGGCAAAATCAACTTCCCGCTTTCCTGAAATGGATTTTTTTCATTACCATTCTTGCACTGTTCACAGTGCACACCGGGGGTATCATACTGCGCTGGTACATCTCCGGACGCGCACCCTGGAGCAACGGATATGAAAGCGTGGTTTATGTGGCATGGGCAGCTATGCTGGCGGGGGTTATTTTCGGCAGAAAATATCCGCTGGTAATTGGCACTGCTTCATTCTTATCGGGTATTTCACTTTTTGTTGCACATTTGAGTTGGATGAATCCGGAAATTACACCTTTGGTGCCGGTGCTTAAATCCTACTGGCTCACCATTCATGTTTCCGTCATTACGGCAAGCTACGGCTTTTTCGGACTCAGCGCCTTTCTTGGAATACTGGTGCTTATACTCATTGTCTTCAGACAAAAAACGAACGAAAACAAGGTTGGCAGTTACATCAACCAGCTAACCACCATCAACGAAATGTCGGTGATTGTCGGGCTATATTTCCTTACCCTCGGAACTTTTATTGGCGGCGTGTGGGCTAACGAAAGCTGGGGACGATACTGGGGATGGGACCCAAAGGAAACCTGGGCGCTGATTTCAGTTGTGGTTTATTCGTTCATTGCACACATGCGATTGATTCCGGCACTGAAAGGTACCTATAATTTTAATTTAGCCACAATCATTGGGTTTGCTTCTGTGCTGATGACATATTTTGGCGTAAATTATTATTTGGCGGGTTTACACTCCTACGGGAAAGGTGTTGCCGGCGGAATGAGCCCTGTAGTGCCGGTGATTATTCTTGTGCTGGGCGGATTGATGATCTGGGCATATCTGAAAGATTTGAAATATGCAAAAAATTAGCAATTTTCTCATATTCATTGACCGAAAATCATCCATTTTTAGAATATATAATTCGCTTAATCGACGCTCTTGTTATCAAATTTCTATTAATCAGAGCATTGTCTCTGTTTAGAATGAATACAAATAGCTCGCTCACAGGCAAGTTTCTCTATTTTGAGGAGTTACCCCATATTAAAACTTGTATATTTATCCGTTTTTTTAAAAATGAAAAATTGAGATGACAGTTACACGTACATTTGACATTCTGGACAACTGGTTGCAAAAGTTTCCACGTAAAGATGCGCTCGGTGGTTATAAAAATGGCGCATGGTATGTTTATTCAACCAAAGAGTATTACGAAAAATCACATCAATTTGCCACAGGATTGCTTGCTTTGGGCATTAAAAGGGGAGATAAAATCGCCACAGTTACAACAAACCGGCCGGAATGGAATTTTGCCGACATGGGTATTTCAATGATTGGTGCCGTTCACGTTCCCGTTTATCCGACAATTGGTAAAGATGAGTATAAATATATTCTGGAGCATTCAGAAACAAAATTAGTCATTGCCGGTGATGCAAAACTCTATGAGAAGCTGGTCCCAATTGTACGTATGTTGCCTGAAGCTCAGGATATTTACACTTTTGAAGAAGTTGAGGAAGCAAAGCACTTTAGTGAAATCCTGAAGTTGGGTGAGTTAGAAATGGAGAAATTCAGGGATAAGCTTGAAGAGATAAAGTCATCCATTACACCNNGTATCCAATTTCGTGTCCCATTCCAAAATGCACAATTTAGGCAAAGACCACCATGTTATCAGTTTTTTGCCTTTGTGTCATGTGTATGAACGCAGCGTAAACTATCATTTTCAATATAAAGGCATGGGAGTTTACTATGTAGGCAATCTGGCACAGATTGTTTCTGCAATCAAGGAGATAAAACCATACATGTTTAACTCGGTGCCGCGGCTGCTTGAAAAAGTTTTCGACGGATTTGTTTCCAAAGGGAAAGAGCTCTCGGCAATATCCAGGGCAATTTATTTCTGGGCAATTCGCCTGACAAGGCATTTTGAATACAATAAGAAATTTAGTCCGTTTCTTAAGCTAAAAATTAAAATTGCGGATAAACTGGTATATTCCAAATGGCGGGAAACATTAGGCGGAAACATCGTTTACATTGTTTCGGGCGGTGCTTCTTTGCAGCCCCGGATAGCCCGGGTGCTCGGCATGGCTGGCATGTATAATCTGGAAGGGTATGGGCTGACTGAAACTTCACCGGTGATAGCAGTGAACAATCCGTTAAGTGGTGAGATGAAAATTGGCACTGTCGGTCCCATTCTTGAGGGATTTGAAGTGAAAATTGCAAGAGATGGGGAAATTCTGTGTAAAGGACCCGGCGTGATGATGGGGTATTATAAAGCTCCGGAGCTGACTGCTGAGGTGATTGACAGCAACGGCTGGTTTCACACAGGTGATATCGGGTTTCTTGAAGATGGCAAATACCTTAAAATTACTGACCGTAAAAAGGAAATTTTCAAACTTTCCGGTGGAAAATATATTGCGCCTCAGATGATTGAAAATAAGCTTAAAGCTTCAAACTTCATTGAGCAGGCAATGGTAGTCGGCGCCAATGAGAAATTTGCAAGTGCCCTGATTTCTCCCAATTTCCCGTTGCTGCACAAATGGTGCGCAGAGCATAAAATAAGTTTTGAAAACAACAAAGAGCTGATTCAGATTCCGGAGGTTGTTGAAAAGATTCAAAATGAGGTGGATATCATCAATAAAACATTGGGCTCTCACGAAAATATCAGCAGGATACGCCTGGTTTGTGAAGAATGGACTCCTGCAAGCGGAGAACTTTCCCCCACCCTGAAACTCCGCCGGAATATGATTTCTGTTAAGTACCAGCACCTGATCTCAGCTATCTATTCAGCAGGGAAAAACAACAATCATAATGCTTTGTAAAGCTCAAAGAGCCAGATTATTTGTAAAAAGCAACCAAAAAGAGACAATTTGCCGGCTAATTTTCAGATAAGGGCTCTGTCCCAAGGGATTCCGGCAATCACAAGCAGAAAAGCTGAACCAAACCATATAGTGGCAGCGCGGTGTTTTTTCCGTGATTCTGTCGCATTTTTTGCTTTCGACCAGCCGATATGAACAAAAATAAGCGCAATTAGCATAAGAAGAATATGCTCTACTGCATAAAATCTCAGCTCTGAGTTTTTCATGGCAGCGCCAAAATCAGCAAAAGCGGCTTTTGTCAACGGACTCACAAATGCATATAAAACAAGTCCTAATAAAAATTGAATATCCATGGAAATTGTAAGCGCCAATCCGGCAATTCTGTTTCGCTTAGTCCAGCTCTTATTGCCTGCCCAGCCAATAATTGAGAATATTAAAGCCAGTATTAAAGCAATAAATACCAGCCAGCGAAACAAGTTATGCGTATGAAGTAATCCTATGTACATAATTAATCTTGTCAGTAAAAAGTTTTTAAATGAAATGTTTCAAGTTAAACACAGTTCGGTCGTTTTGGTTTTTAAAATGGAATATTTACAGGGTAAACACCGATAAATTTTGGTATAAAAATTAATCGTCAAAAACAGGTTGTGTTTTAGGCTGATTTAAGTAAATTAGCGCCTGCCGGCAACCGGGTGTGAATGTTTATAAATAATTATAAACGGATATGTTTTTAATGAACAGTGATTTAAACTGATTTTTGCAAATAATGGGGGGTGTGTTTATGTATAAGTTATCATCAAAATTCACGCTCAATTCTGTTTTAATTCGTGCCTGCAGGCAGGTTAGGCTTAACCCTTGCAGCACAGCGAGGTAGCATAAGGGGATTTAATGAGCCCCTTTTTTTTCACGGCTTATTCACGGCGTGACTCAAAGGCACACCGTGAATGGCACAAATCGAACCGAAATAACCAACTGGGCATATTTTTCCCGTTCAGCCGGAAACGATAAACAAACTTTATTTCCCAGCCAGTTCAAAAACTTCATCCGCTTCCCATATTGTTTTTTCAGGATGTGGTTTCAAAACTCCGTTTATCATGGCTTTTGCGACGGTTCCCCCACTGATGGGGCGATATTTTTTTAAAATTAATTTGGTAACAAATCCGACTATGGGTAGCGAAAGTTCCTCCATCCACCTTTTTTCGTCTCTCTCGCCGGAGAGATACGATGGGCGCAAAATGGTTAGGTTTTCAAATCCGAGGTTTGCCACAGTGTCATCCAGTTCGCCTTTAATGCGGGTATAAAATAGTGCNNGTTTGCTTTGGCTTTTTGGGCAAAGTTGAGGTTGAAGGTGAAATCCACTTCGTACTGTTTCGCTTTGCTTCCTGCCTGTTTGAGCGTAGTTCCCAGTGCAGAAAAAAGCACATCTCCGGTCAGTTTTTTTGCCCAGGTTTTTTCATCTGCAAAATCAACAATTAGCTGTTCGAGTTTTGGATGCGAAAGACCGGAATCGCGTCGTACAAAAATCCGCACCTTCCCGAAATGTTCATTTTCAAGTAGCTGGCTTACCAGTTGTTTCCCAACCAGACCAGTTGCACCAATTACATTTGCAGTTAAATTCATTTGTCTCTATTTTAAATGAGTATCTGATTACGGTTTTCAATCATTCAGTTTGTAAATAACGAATAAATTATTTCACAGGTTCAGAAGTTCTGTATAGAAAAAATAATTGATTACTTTTAACCATTAGTTAAAAAAAACTTGAGTCAATTTTATACCAACAATTATTTAAACATTTAGCATGAACCGATATGTATTAACTTCAGTTTTAACTTTTTTAAGCTGCATCCTTCTGGCACAAACGCCTGTTTGGACAAAACATGAAATTCAGTTTAAAAGTACCAAAACTTACGACAATCCGATTTATAATGTCCGGGATTTTAAAATTGTTTTTTCAGCGCCTTCGGGCAGGGAAAAAACCGTGCAGGGTTTTTGGGATGGCGGCAACGACTGGAAAGTCCGTTTTATGCCCGATGAGGTTGGAACCTGGAGTTGGAAAACCCAATGCTCGGATAAAGAAAATGAAGGGCTTCACAATAAGACAGGAACGTTTGAATGTATAGAAAATTCCAACAATGAGCCTCTTTTTCAAAACGGTGCCATCCGGCACGAGCCCGGTAAATATTACCTGTCGTACAACGACGGAACCCCTTTTTTCTGGCTCGCCTGCACGGCATGGAACGGCGCTTTAAAATCGACCGGTGAAGAGTGGGAATACTACCTGAACCAGCGGAAAGCAAACAACTACAACACCATTCAGCTTGTTACAACCGAGTGGCGNNCATTCACCCGGAGTTTTTTAAACGGATTGATGAACGCATTGACCAGGCCAACGCCAAAGGATTGCTGGTTTCGCCAGTAGTGTTATGGGCGCTCCCGTTTGGCGAAGGACGCCATTTGAGCCCCGGGTACACATTGCCGTTGGAAGAAGCTGTTCTCCTCGCCAAATACATTGTTGCCCGGTACCAGGGAAATCATGTGGTGTGGCCCTGGGCGGCGACGGAAAATATTACGACGATCAGGAAGTGAAGTGGAAAGAAATCGGACAGCGGGTTTTTAACGAAATCGACCATGCCCCAGTAACGCTTCACCCCCATGGCAGTTCATGGGTGGGCGATATTTACGACCGGGAAGATTGGTACAGTTTGATGAGCTACCAGTCGTCGCACAACAACGGCGAGCGCGTAGTAAACTGGATTAACAGGGGCCCCATGGCACAAATGTGGAGCAAACTCAAACCCATGCCGTACATCAACATGGAACCCAATTACGAAGAAATTGGATTTCGGATTACAGCAAAAGATGTGCGAAATGCGAGCTACTGGAGTATATTTGCCACACCGGTTGCCGGCGTAACTTACGGCGCAAACGGTATTTGGCCATGGCTGGCAGAAGGCGAACGCATTTTGAACCACAACGACAAGGGAGGCGTTACCGGCTGGCGAAAAAGTATCGAATTTCCTGGAAGTATTCAAATGGGATATCTGGCCGGGTTTGTCAATCAGTTTGAATGGTGGAACCTTTTTCCGGCCAATGAAATTTTGGCAGAACAACCCGGAGAGAAGATATTCAACCACTGGATTTCGGTAGTTAAAAGCCCCGATGACAAAACGATTATTGCCTACATTCCTGAAAAAAGTGAAGTTGAATTATTCAACCCTCAGGGATTTAATTATTCCGCACGGTGGTTTAATCCGGTAACCAACGAATATTCCGAAGCCAAAATTGAAATGAAAGACCATTCCATCCATTTTACTCACAACTTTGAAAATGATATGCTGATTGTATTGAAAAAAATAAACCTAAACCCCTGGTAAGCTAATCAGAAAAATTTTCTTTCAACCGGATATTTCTCAGATGTGCTGTGGTTGTCCATGAGCAGATGCCGAAAGGTTTGCAAAGTTCCACTTCGGGACGAATGGAAAGTTGCCTGCCTGTATAGGAAAAATCGACTNNATCGTATTTCTTCAATGTGCTGGTTTCATTTTCCGATGCGTCCCTGCCGTCAATGCTGCTCAGTCCCGTAACCGGTCCGCCCCAGCCGCCGACAATCAGCGAACAAAAAGCATCTCCGACAGGGAAAGTCATTCCGCAGAAAAAATCGTTACCTGTCACCTTTTTTGCTTCTAATTTAACTTCGTAATCCATTGCCGGAAATTTGCCCTCCCACGTGATTCCGGTGCAGCCATCTCCCATTCCCAAAGAAATGTATCCGTCAGTTGCTTTGACCGGACCTTGTGTGCCAAACTCCGTTGCCTGCCAGCCGTCAAGCGACTTGCCGTCGAAGAGCATAATCCAGCCCGGTTCAGCAGTGTTGCTGACTTGAGGAGTGGTTTTTGCCTTTTCACGCGTTTTAACGGAACAACCGAAAAATAAGAACAAGAATAATGTTAAAACTGTAATTTGTCTCATTACCGAAGAATTCATGAATGCATTTTTTGATTTACGAGATGCGCAAGTTAGCCCAACTTTTTTGAAATCTTACAGATAAACGGCTATAAAATATTGAGTCGGGCAAATTGTCCGGTAATCCGAAATTGTTTTTCCTGTTTCCATTTCTGCTGAAAATTTGCTTAAAAAGGTTTTATCAATATGTGTAAAATATTTTTTGATTAAAATTAGCTTACAAGCAGGTCTTTTATTTGTACGTTTCAAATATTTCCCGTATATTAACATAGTTTTATTATTTTAATTATTAACCATTTTAAAAAATATATTATGAGTAAAGGAACAAGAAACGCACTGCTTGGATTTATTGCAGGCGCAGCTGCAGGCGCATTAGCCGGAATTCTTCTTGCGCCCGAAAAGGGAGCTAAGACCAGGAAGAAAATTTCCAAAAAGGTAAAAGATGTATCAAAAGATCTTTTGGAAAACGTCAATGAGACAGTTGACAAACTTAAAGATCAGGTAAACGACGCAGTTAAAGAGATGCGCGAAAAGACAAAAGAAGTAGAAGAAAAAATCAAGGATAAAGTTAAAAAAGAGAGCGAACCGGAATCTGCATAAACCGGATGCAAAAGTTTGGAAATATTATTAACATAATAACTGCCAATGAGTAAGGACATAAGATCGAATCTTGGTGAACTGAATGATTCTTTAAAAGAGTATGTGCAAATAAAAATTGATTTATTTAAACTCTCTCTTTTAGAAAAGAGTACAAAGTTTACCTCTTATTTATTTGTATTTCGGATTGTTTTAAAGTTTGCAATTTTGATTATTGGTTTTGCTGCTGCAACTTTTGCCGTTTGGTATGGTGAAACCCATGATGATTTAGTGGGCGGGCTGCTTATTGCAACAGGAGCGCTCATCGTTTTAGCACTGGTTTTTATTATCTTCAGAAAACAGGTTGTAACAAATTCAATTCTCAGAAACTTTTCAGAAATATTATTGGAAGATGAAGACAACAAAAATTAATGCAAAATCTTTTAGAAACATCTATGAGCTGAAGTTGCTAAAACAAAAACTGGAATTTCAGGAGAAACTTCTTGAAAAGGAGATTACCGGTTCATTTGCTGCAATTTTTGATAGTTTCACCAATTCGTTACGCAACATTTCATACCAATTTGGTTTTCAGCTCCTATCCGGGCTCTATAAATCATTGAAAAAACGTCGTAATAGGAAAAGAGGAGAATAGGTGTTTCCCATATAAAGCAAACAGGTTTTATGATAAACTGCAGGCAAATTCACGCATAGCTTTAACCAAGTGCAAGTAGAAAATGATTTTGCACCATGCCATTAATTGGGTATTAATTTAATCGCAGGGGAAAATCGTTTCCGAAAGAAAAGATTTTGTTAATGAGAAAACAATTGATACATTTGCACGCACAAAAAAAGGAGTTCTAAAAAATGGTGAAATGTGAGTGAACAGATTCTTTTCAGGAAAAGAATCCACAAACATTCCTGTTTTTAAAACAATTAACGGTGAGGTGGGTGAGTGGCTAAAACCAGCAGTTTGCTAAACTGCCGTACGGGCAACCGTACCGCGGGTTCGAATCCCGCTCTCACCGCTTTTAAACTCCTGTTTTAGCGAAACTTAAATAGTTCTGACCATATTTGGAAATTAATCGGGGTATAGCGCAGTCCGGCTAGCGCACCTGCTTTGGGAGCAGGGGGTCGCAGGTTCAAATCCTGCTACCCCGACTTGAAAATCAAAGAGTTACAGAAGTTAAATTTTGTAGCTCTTTTTTATTTGCATACAATTTGCACAAAGAAAGAAGGACTATTAATACTTCTAAAACTTCGGTCAAATTATAATAGTAAAAATGCTGTGTGAAATTTGTGCAACAATCATATTTATTATAGATATTTGAGTTTTTAAATTACCANNTTGAAAATAATAACACTTAAAAACCAGAAACATGAAAATTTTACTCTTATATTTTTCTCTTTTATCAGGTTTTGTCCCCAGCGAAAACCCTAAATTGACTATTAAAATCCAAAATATTGAAGTCCTTGAAGGTGATATTAAAATTGCTATTTTTAACAAAAATGAGAAATTTTTAAAAGAAGATTTTACCTTTAAAAAGTGTAAAATAGCTGTTAAAAATAGTACAGAAACAATAATCATTGATGATTTACCAAAAGGCGAATACGCATTTTTGTTATATCACGATGAAAATGGTGATGGTAAAATGAACCGTAATTTTCTTGGAATCCCTAAAGAACCTTTTGGATTTTCAAACAATGTGAAACCTAAATTTTCGATGCCCACTTTTGAAGAATGTAAGTTTCTTTTAGACGAAAATCTTGAATTGCAAGTTAACCTGGTCTTTTTTTGATTGAAAAAGCTAGGATTTTGAAGCATTCAGGCTTTTTTGGCCTGTTTACAGGAGAAGTTGGGAATATTTTATACGTAGATAATATCGGCATTGCATAAGAAGAAGATTAATGTGTTGAAATCATGTCAATTTTAAAATACAGAATGCCAAATAGTTATAACTATAGATATGAATTTTATCCTTAGAGTTTTAGAAGAGGACTACAATACTGTTCTTATATCGATGTCTATTATTGCAGTAGTTGTGTTTATTGCCCTGTTTTTTATAAAGGCAGGATATGGAATATTTAGAACTAAGCAGTGGGGGCTGTCAATCAACAACAAACTGGGTTGGGTGCTGATGGAGCTCCCTGTTTTTATATTAATGCTCCTTTTTTGTATCAGCTCGGAAAGGGCAATCTTAATCCCACACATAATATTCTTCTTGCTGTTTGAGCTGCACTATTTACAAAGGTCTTTAATATTTCCTTTTTTAATGAAGGGAAAAAGCAAAATGCCACTTACAGTTATACTGTTGGGAGTTATATTTAATTCAGTAAATGCTTTTATGCAAGGGGGCTGGATTTTCTATGTCTCCCCTGATAATTATTATACTCCTGAATGGTTGCTTTCGCCTCAGTTTATAATAGGTACACTACTATTTTTTGCAGGAATGATTATAAATATGCAATCGGACCATATCATCAGAGAGCTGAGAAAACCGGGTGAAACTAAATATTATTTTCCTAAAGGTGGAATGTTNNAAAATTATATATGCAACAATTCCCGGAAGAATTTGAAACGGTAAAATTAAAACGTATGATACCCTTTATCTACTAATTTCAGTAACAGATATGGAAGAAAAAAAATTATTGATAGTTACTGGAGCAACCGGTGGGCTTGGGAAATCAATCTCAATGTACTTTGCAGCTTTGGCAGCAAAAGACAGCACCCTATACCCTATCTTTTGTTGCCGTGATAAAAATAAAGCAAAAGAATTAGAAGAGTATGTTGAACCATCGGGATTATCTAAAGATAACTATGCAATTTTTCTGACCGACCTTTCGTCATCTTCTTCAGTCGATAAATTAGCTGCCAGGATAAGATTCTTGCAACTTCCCATAAAAGCTCTTGTCAATAATGCAGGCTCTATGTTTGGTAGTTATCAGACAAATGCAGAAGAGATAGAGATGAATATGGCAGTCAACTTCTATGGCCCCGCAAGATTAGCCGAGATGTTAGCGAGCAATATTGCTCAAAAAGGGTCGATTGTCAATGTAGTCTCACTCACCAGAAAATTTGTGGATATAGAGTCAGATTTTCTAAAAGGTAATCCTGATTCTTATACCAGGGTAGGTTATTATTCCAAGTCCAAGCTGGCACTGTCGATTTTTACAGCTGATATGGCAGAGCGCTACCCCAACATTTATATCAACGGAGTTGACCCCGGTGTTATGAATACAAAAATGCTGAAAATGGATAAATGGTTTGACAGACTTGCAGATTATATATTCAGACCATTTACCCTGGAGCCTTCTCAATCACTGGAAGCGATACAAGCTGCTTGTGAAAATAAGGACGGTGTAAGGGGATCTGTTTTCACAAGAAAAAAATATTTTCCGATAGAGAAGAAAATTGCAAATCACCCCTTAAGGCAACTAATCCAAACAACTATTTGTAATTCAGTGAAATATATTTTAATAAGTCAAGTAGTGTCATATAGAAAATTGTGAAAACTTTTCCATCACCTTTTCATAGTAAGTTTTTGAAATGGGCATTTCGGGTGCATTTGGAGCATCAAATTCAAAGAAAATTCCGGTTTTGGTTTTCTTCAATACTTTCACCTTATCCAAATTGACAATAAATGATCGGTGGCAGCGAACAAGGGGAGTCTCTTTTGTCAGATTCTCATCAAAATGTTTCAGTGAATTTCTTATCAGATAAGTTGCAATTCTTCCTTTGTTTACATAATGAATAGTAGCATAATTATCGCTTGCCTCAATGAAAATAAGGTTATCCAACAGTATTGAAATTTTCAGTTCTCCCTTTTCATCATGAAACCCAATTAAATGTTTCTTTGGCTTATGTTGAACAGATGCTTCGAGATTTATTTCATTCAGCAACCTGTTTTTTTCTTTCCACGATAAATACAAAAAAGACATGGTATAGGGCAATAATAACACTAAGCTGGTGTTTATTGCCGATTGCTGAAACAAAAAAAAGAAATCCTTTGATTCGCCTCCTTCAGGAACGTACTTGGAGAAGAGAGCATAAAAAAGCGACATCGCAATTATTTCAGAAAACACACAAAAGCCATACTGAAAATAGGTAACGGCATGTTTCCTGGTGTATAAACCTAAAAACGACCTGCTTATTACAACCACAAGCATTCCTGTCAGGATAATTAAACTTGAAAAGAAAAAATATTTGAAATCTGAAACCCCTTCATACCACTCTCTTGAACCAAATGGTTGAAATATATTTATGAATAGCAGTGCAAAAAAAGCTGTAAACAATATCAGATTTATGGTATTGCGTCTCTCCAGAAGATAATATGGAACTTTCTTATCCAAGTAAAATAATTTTATCTGTTAGCTTATGCAAAGCTAAATTTTTAAAACGGTTAATGCAAAAGGTGAAATTTTAAAATAATTATTTTGCCACGCCATTCATGCTTTAATCCCACCCTCCCGGCTTTTATCCCATGAAAGCGTATGATTCCACATTAAATTCTGCAGAAAAAATGTCTTTTGTTATTTTGTAAAAAAAAGGAGTATGGCATATTACGATAGTTTCCAACAGCTTTCTTCAGCCTTTAAAATAGGAGAAGACATTGACATTGAACAAGCCGGTGTTTTTGTTCGAAATTATTCTTTTAAAAGCCAGTTTCCTTTTTCAGATTTCCCTGAAAAAAATAATTCATTTATTGTATCTGATGCCGTTAAGGAAAATGGAAAATTCACATATCCTGTTTTTATCAATTCACCCGGGAAAAAGTACAAGGAAGTTATAATCCTGCTGCACGGGCTGAATGAGAGGAGCTGGCATAAATATCTGCCATGGGCAGAGTATTTGTGTAAGAAAACAGATAAACCGGTTTTGCTTTTCCCCATTGCCTATCACATGAACCGGTCTCCCGGCAGCTGGTCAAATCCCCGGATTTTACAAAAAATATTGGATTTCAGAAAATCGCTGTTTAAAAATGACCGTTCCATCAGTTTTGCCAATGTTGCATTGAGTATCCGGCTAAGCGACAATCCTCACCGGTTTTACACATCGGGACGACAGAGCGTAAATGACATTGTGAAACTGGTCAGAAAAATTAAATCGGGCAGGCATGGTTTATTTGAAAAAGATGCAAAAATCGATTTTTTTGCATACTCTATCGGAGCATTTTTGTCTCAGATACTTTTCCTGGCAAATCCAAACGGATATTTTTCTGAATCTAAACTGTTTATGTTTTGTGGAGGAAGTATTTTTAATTCAATGTTCGGACAGTCGCGAAATATTATGGATAAGAAAACATTTGAAATACTTCTTGAATATTATCAGGCAGATTTTTGGACCGAACAAATTGAAGCAAATTCAAACGACGATCTCATGACCTCTTTTTATAGTATGCTAAGACCTGAAAATGAAAAACAGAAGCGTATTTCAATTTTTGAACAGATAAAAAGCAGAATTAGCGGAATATCCCTGTCCCGGGATAAAGTTATGCCCTATAGCGGCATTGTAGAGGCAATGGGGCAGAATTGTGCTTCAGAAACAATAAATTTAATTAATCTGCCTTATGAATATACACATGAAGCACCCTTTCCCATATTTAAAAACAAAGATAAAGAGCATGTAGAATCTGCATTTGTTAAAGTATTTGAGCAAGCTTCAGGTTTTTTAAGCAAATGATTTAACCAAAAGTGATTTGTGCTTTTTTGCTACTAATTCCAAGATTATATTTACTACGCAAAATCAAACCTCCTGCCGCCCTGGTTTCAATCCTCAATCCAGTCAATTAAAAATCCTCAATCCCACAAAAAAGGTTCTTGGTTTTGCGGGGCCGTAGATATAGTTGCTGTCGCGATTTTTTCCGGAATCGAAATCATTTTGATAATGATTCAGCATATTGCTGATTCCGCCAAAAAGCTCCAGAGAAGAATCCAATCGCTTCACATTAAAGATATATCCCAGTTTGAGATTCATTTCCATAAAATCGGGCGAGCTGAACAATTCATCTTTTTCGGGAGTTCCCGCATCGCCTACCAGTCCATAGTGCGGAACAAGCATTGATCCTGTATAAACTCCCGACAATGAAGCACTGAAACGGTTTCCCGGTGTCAGAGTCAGTGTGTAGTAGCCATACGCTTCGGGGGTGCGCAAATATTCTTTCGTCCCGGGCAGCTGTTCTGACCATGCAACGGGCTGATCATACAAACTTTTTTGAAAGGTTACTCCGGCTTCTACCTGAAAAATACGATTGTAGTTGGCTCGCGCTTCAAAAGTTGTCCCATACACGCTGCTCAGCCCCCCGTTTCTTTTTTCCATCAGCGAATTTCCCGAATCATCTTTACCAATTTCTTCCAAAATAAAAGCATTTTTCAACTTTGTGTAAAAGCCTTCCAGCGTAATCCCGTAGATATGCTTTTCGGTTGGTTTATCCCAGTTCAATGAAGCGCTCAAACTGTGTGATCTCTCTTCTTTTAAATCATCAGCCAGACTAATTGTTTGTATTCCGCCACCGGCAAAGGCAATGTGCATATCTGCATCAAAAGCTTGCGGCGCCCTGAAGCCGGTTGACCATGAAGCACGCAGTTGGGTGTTTATATGCGGTTTAAAGAGCATTGAAACCCGCGGGTTTACAACCAGATTATCGACAAAATTGTGCCTGTCTGCACGAAGTCCTGCCAAAAAGGTAGTTTTTCGGCTGATTTCCCAGTCGCTTTGCAGGAAAACTCCTAAATTTTGTGCATTCTGGTCAATGAGATAATTATATGTCTCAATTTCATCAAAAACGTCATCTACGATAAATTCTGTTCCGAAAGTAAATGTGTTGTTCCCTTTTATAAAATCGGCAACAGTGTGATTCACCTGTGCACCAAACTGTATGGTATAACTTTTTGAATCCCCGTAAGGCGGATTATTGTTGTATTCCTGCAACTCTGTGGGATCGTCGGGAGCAATTCCGGTGAAATGGTCTCTTGTGGTGTATTGTCCGGCGGTATAGAGAATAAAAGTGGTTTTGTCATTACTGCTCGAAATTTCATAATCGGCTCCGCCCATCAGCACATCGTGGGTGCGTTCTTCCGATTGTTTTGCCAGATATGCCGGCCCGGGAACCATCTCTCCGCCGTAGCGGTATTCGTGCATGCTTGAGAAATTGAGTTGCAGCATCTGCCTCTCGTCAAGCCTGAAAAATGAATTTAATCCGAACGAATTGTTTTTCAATGTTGGCATTTCAGAAAAATTATCGCCGTTGTGATCGTATGAATCGCGCAACCGGTGAGAGGTGTAGAGCGCAACTCCAGAGTTGCGTTTTTGAGAAAGGGCGGTCAATGTACCGTTCAGATTGAAATCTGCTGCTCCACCGCCAATCACCGAATGGTTTGATGTGATTTCATAGGAGTTTCGCTCCGGCATTTTCGTAATAATGTTTACTGTTCCGCCAATGGCACTTGAGCCATAGAGCGCTGAAGCTCCGCCGCGAACTACTTCGATGCGCTCTACCATTTCAGAAGGTAATTGTTCTAATCCGTAAAGACCGGTGAGCGGACTGAAAACTGCCCGGCTGTTCACAAGAATCTGACTGTAAGCTCCTCCCAGCCCATTCATGCGAAGTTGAGAATAGTTGCAAGTCTGACAATCAACTTCCATACGCAATCCCGGTTGAAAATTCAGTGCTTCGGAGACCGTTTGCGCTGCAACATTTTTTATGGTCTTAGAATCTAAAACATTCACAATTACAGCGCTTTCTGTTTGGCGCTTAAATGTTTTTGTTCCGGTTACCACAACTTCGCCCACACGCTGCACTTCTTCTTCCATCTCAAAATTAATTTCAATGGTTTCCCCGGCTTTTAAAACAACCGCCTTTTTTTGAAGCTTAAACCCTATCATCCGGGCTATTAAAGTGTATTCTCCTTCAGGTAAATCCACCATCATATAATGCCCGGTAACGTCAGTCGTGGTTCCGTAATTGGTATTTTCTAAATAAATATTTACAAACGGAATGTGTTCACCTTTTGCAACCACATGCCCGATAATCAAAGCATCGGTGCGATCTTGAGCACCGGCTTTTGCGAAAACGAATATAAATAAAACAGTGAAAATTGTTCTGCTTTTTTGGACAATTGAATGTCTTACGTTTTTAAAACTATATCTCATTTCAAAAAAATTAGCTGTTGTGTTTTTTACCTTGCCAGTTCAGGTTTTCTTGTTGATGAGGTCAAGAATCATTCAGTTTGACCAGCAATAATAGATAAACTTTATTTATAAACATTCTAAATACTGATATGTTCCCTTTTTCTTAACGATGAGATGAAAACAGGTTTTGTTAATTGCAACTTTTTTATTTTCGGATTAATTTCTACTTTTATTCAAAATTCAGATATGAGTGACTGGGCAAAACAGATGATTTCCGAGATTGACGAAAAGCTGGAAGGCGTAAAGCTGCGCGATCAGCGGTTTTTCAGGACTGACGAGTTTAAACGAAACATTGAGCGCATTGCGGATTTTTCTGAAAAATGCCCGGTGTGCAGCGCTGAAAAGCTGAACATTGAAGAGGTGTTGAAAACCTTTGAACAGGCAATAAAAGTTCCGGGGAAGGCGCGCCGCGAATACGACCGGCTCATTGGCAGATTGTCGGGGCATTTACAAAAAGAGCATGGCTTTTTTCCACCTTTTTACTTCACATATCTTTTCTCCTTTTTCGGGATGCTTGCTGGACTGCTGATTGGATATTTTCTGATGAAAATTTTTCCGGGCTGGGATTATGCCATGCTTACTGCCGGATTTGTTGTCGGTCTGATTTCAGGATATTTTTCAGGAAACAAGAGAGACAATAAGGTGAGATTGGAGAAAAAACTCATGTAACAACAAAACATGCGCTTTTTAGTCATTGAAGGAAATATCGGTTCGGGAAAAACATCACTTGCAGAAATGTTAGCCCATGATTTGAACGGGAAACTCATTGCCGAACAGTTTGAGGAGAACCCGTTCCTGCCCGGATTTTATGAAAATCCCGAACGCTATTCCTTCACTCTGGAGCTCTCTTTCTTAGCTTCCCGCTACAACCAGATGAAAAAGGATGTACTGAACCCCGACCTGTTTCATTCGCTGCTCATTGCAGATTATCATTTCTCTAAAACTGCAATTTTTGCCCAAAACACGCTAAAGAAGGATGAGTATCTTCTGTTCAGGCAGCTTTTTAACATGGCTTCGGACACTTTTCCCAATCCCGATTTATACGTTTATCTGCACATGGATACAAAACGACTGCTTGAAAATATTAAAAAGCGGGGAAGAGAATATGAAAAGCATATTTCCGGCGAATATCTTGATAAAATCAGTGAAGGATATTTTTCTTTTCTTAAAGGGATATCATCATTTCCTGTCCTTATTCTGGATGTTAACAAATTCGATTTTGTACAAAACCGGGAGCACTATCGGTCAATAAAATCACTTTTATTCAAAAACAAATACAGTTTGGGCATAAATCGTCAGATTTTGTGTTGAAAAACCGCTTTTCTATTTTCTGATGTTAAAAAACCTTACTATTTTTGTATTCTAATGAAAATAATTTATTCAACTTAAAATAATTGTGTGATATGAAAAAAACCAATTTTAATTTTTTACTTCTCTTTACAGTTTTTGCTCTGTTTTTTTCGAGCTGTGCGGGTTTGAAAAAGATGAAAAAAAATGCTGATCAAATTCAGTTCAGGGTTACCCCTGAAGTTTTGGAAACCCATGCCGGAAAAGTGGATCTGACGGTTGACGGAAGATTCCCGGTAAAATATTTTGCCAAGAAAGCAACATTAACCGTAACCCCGGTATTGAAATATAATGGTGTTGAGAGCGAATTCAGCCCCGTCAGCCTACAGGGTGAAAAAGTGCAGGGAAACAACCGGGTTATCAGCTATAATGCCGGTGGAACATTCAGTTATAAAGATGCCGCAGATTTCCAGGAAGCGATGAGGAAATCGGAGCTTGTTGTTAAAATGACCGCTTCTCAGCGAGCCAAATCCCTTGATTTCACTCCGGTGAAAATTGCAGATGGTGTGATTGCAACCAGCACTATGGTTGCCAATTTCCCGAAGCCAATTCTTGGTGTTCGCCGCGAAGCAAACACCAGCGGCAAATATGATCCGAATATTGACCCGTTCCAGAGAATCGTTTCCGATGAAATGATGGCAGATATTCTCTATCTTATTAATCGTGCCAACCTTCGGAATGAAGAGTTGACAAAACAGGAGATTGTTGAGTATTTTCAATACACGAAAAAGGCAAATGAAAGTGACCGTATCGATTTAAGAAATATTGAAATATCAGCTTATGCCTCACCCGACGGGTCTATCGATTTTAATACCGAACTTGCCAGCAAAAGGAAAGATTCATCTTCGGACTATGTTGCAAAAAAGTTGAAAGACCTTGGTGTTGAGATTAATCCTAAAACCCGTTATACTCCGGAAGACTGGGATGGATTCAAAAAATTGGTTGAAGCATCAAATATTCAGGATAAAGACCTGGTATTGCGTGTGCTTTCCATGTACACCGATCCGGAAGTTCGCGAGCGTGAAATCAGAAATCTTTCAGAAACTTTCACCGCCCTTGCCGAGGATATCCTTCCGCAGCTGCGCCGTGCAAAACTGCTCACCAGCGTTGAGCTGATTGGCAAAAGCGATGAAGAGCTGATGGC
>MTKW01002351.1_pt1 | contig 32069 bp, 28 predicted proteins | sample 1042761 | NCBI WGS metagenome assembly MTKW01 (sample SAMN06205366, study PRJNA360243) | anaerobic digester metagenome | biome: Wastewater treatment plant; feature: Anaerobic digester sludge; material: sludge; isolation source: anaerobic digester fed with sludge from wastewater treatment plant ...
CCCTTAAAGTCTGAGTCTGGTAGCTGGGGTATATATTTTACTATTCGATTTAGGGCAGGGTCACCCTTGCATATGAGAGAGCCACCTGTATGGTCAACAAAGCCCCCAAAATCCAATCCACCAACATAGTTTATCCACTTTGTTGGGGTCTTAGGGTTTGTTATGACATACTCCTTGTTTTCATTATCAAAATAGCCATATTTCAATGCCTATCTCCTCCTTGTATATAACTTTAAAATATCCCCTTTATATATTCTATATATAAGACCTATAACCTTTATTTTTGTCCTGTATCATAAAACTTTACCCTTGCCAACTAGGAAAAAATCCCTTATAATTAGGTTAAAGTCAAAGTTAGTCAAACAATTTAAATCTTAGCCTANNGCCTTTTGATTGAAAAAAAGCAGCAGGAGCTAGACCTTGTCCACCTACACCTAGCCCTTGTCACCCAGGACCAAGGCCTTATCCCCTTGCTCTTAAACAGGTTAGGCGTAGACCTGAAGGCCTATATAAGGGCCCTTGAAAAGGAAGTTGACAGGAGGCCAAAGATAGTTGGAAATGTCCAAAGCTACCCTAGCCGCCGCCTAAATGAATGTTTAATAAGTGCGGAAAGAATTAGCCAGGATTTCAAAGATGACTATATAAGTGTTGAGCACCTCTACCTAGCTTTACTAGAGGATAGGGATATCCAGCAACGCTTTATAAAATCCTTTGCCTTTACAAAGGAAAGGCTATTAGAAAAGCTAGCAGAGGTCAGAGGCCAGCAAAGGGTAAGTTCACAAAACCCTGAAACTACATATGATGCCCTAAACCGTTTTGGTAGAGACCTGGTAGAAGAGGCCCGCAGAAATAAACTAGACCCTGTTATAGGGCGGGATGAGGAAATCAGGAGGGTCATCCGTATACTCAGCCGCCGTACTAAAAACAATCCTGTCCTAATAGGTGAGCCTGGAGTCGGTAAAACTGCAGTTGTAGAGGGCCTGGCCCAGCGAATTTTAAAGGGTGATGTACCCGATTCCCTAAAGGATAAAAGGATATTTTCACTAGATATGGGGTCCCTGATTGCAGGAGCAAAATACAGGGGCGAATTTGAAGAAAGACTAAAGTCAGTATTAAAGGAAATCGAGGATGCCAGAGGCCAGATCCTGCTTTTTATAGATGAGATCCACAATATAGTCGGAGCTGGCAAGACAGAGGGCTCTATGGATGCTAGTAATATTTTAAAGCCAAAGCTAGCCAGGGGTGAGTTATATTGTATAGGGGCAACAACCCTAGATGAGTACAGGCAGTATTTTGAAAAAGATGCAGCCCTAGAGCGTAGGTTCCAGCCGGTAATGATTGACCAGCCTGATGTTGAGGACACAATCTCAATTCTAAGGGGCCTAAAGGACCGGTATGAAATCCACCATGGGGTCAGGATTACGGACAATGCCATAATAGCTGCCGCTAGCCTATCTGACCGTTATATAACTGATAGGTTTTTGCCCGACAAGGCCATAGACCTGATAGATGAGGCTGCTGCCATGCTTAGGACTGAGATAGACTCTATGCCAGAGGAATTAGATGAAATCACAAGAAGAATAATGCAGCTAGAGATTGAAAGGGAGGCCTTGAAAAAGGAAAACAGCCAAGGAGTAGCTAAAAGGCTTGAGGATATTAAAAAGGAAATAGCTAGCCTCAGGGAGGAAAGCGACGCCATGACTGCCCAGTGGGAGGCAGAAAAAAATACAATAAAAAGTATCAATTCTATAAAGGAAAAAATCGAGGATACCAAGGCACAAATCCAACAGATGGAAAGGGTATATGACCTAAACAAGATGGCCGAGCTTAAGTACGGCCTATTGCCCTCCCTAGAAAAGGAGCTAGAAAAGTTAAGCAAGGAGGCCAAGGATAAAAAGCATTCAAAGAGGCTACTAAAAGAAGAAGTCACCGAGGAAGAGATAGGTGAAATAGTCTCAGATTGGACTGGTATACCTGTAACTAGGCTAATGGAAAGCGAAAGAGACAAGCTCCTGCGCCTTGATGATATCATGCATGAACGGGTAATTGGCCAGGAGGATGCAGTAGCAGCAGTAGTAAACGCTGTAATTAGGGCAAGGTCTGGTATGAAGGACCCCTCAAAGCCCATTGGCTCCTTTATCTTCTTAGGCCCCACTGGTGTCGGTAAAACCGAGGTAGCCAGGACCTTGGCCAGGGTCCTATTTGACTCAGAGGACAATATAGTAAGGATAGATATGTCTGAATATATGGAAAAGTTTGCAGTATCAAGGCTCATTGGTGCCCCTCCAGGCTATGTAGGCTATGAAGAAGGGGGCCAGCTAACAGAAGCAGTCAGGAGAAAGCCCTATTCTGTAGTCCTATTTGATGAGATCGAAAAGGCTCATTCAGATGTATTTAACATCCTGCTCCAGCTACTAGATGATGGTAGGCTAACAGACAGCCAGGGCCATACGGTGGACTTTAAAAATACAGTAGTCATTATGACCTCAAATATTGGTGGAAACATACTGATGGAAAGGCTACAAGACAAGTCCCATATCGATGAGGCCAGCAGAAGGCTTGTTATGGATGAGTTAAAGGGCCACTTTAGGCCTGAATTTTTAAACCGTATAGATGATATAGTCCTCTTTAAACCCCTACAAAAAGATGAGATAAGGCAGATAGCAAAAATCCAGCTAAGGGCTCTTGAAAGCCGCCTAAGCCAGCAAAATATAAACTTAGATGTCTCTGATAGGGTCTTTGACCTTATTGTAGACCGGGCCTATGATCCCGTCTATGGAGCAAGGCCTATAAAAAGATTTATCGAAAGAAATATTGAAACTAGCCTGGCTAAGGGGATCATAAGGGGTGATATCCTCCCCCACTCTACACTAGTCCTAGATACTGACCAAGGGGAAATAGTATACAGGAGCCAGGACCAGGCTAACTAATATCTTTACCAAGCTTATGACCTATTGTGCCCTTGTTATCTCTACAAATGCTAGAGATGAAACAGCCCTAAGGGAAATGGATAAATTGCAGCTTTTGTATAATGAATTGACCGAGCCTAGTGTGAGGTTTGAAAAATGGCTAGCTGACCTTGAAGACCTAGACCTTGTTATTAGGTCCTCGCCTATCCTAAAAGACCATGCCTATTTTATAAAAAAGATAGTTGAAAACTCCAAGTACACCCTTAGCCAAGAGCTAGAGTCCCTTATAGCGAATATGACAAACACCGGCTCAAGGGCCTGGGCCAAGCTACAAAACAAGCTAGTATCAACCCTACTTGTAGATATAGAAAAGGACGGTAAAGCCTAGACCATGACTACCTCCACCCCTATATGTGGATCAACAAAAGCCACTACTATCAGGCAAACCGAAACTTTTATAACTTCCCTTATGCCTTTGGCCTACTCTTTGGCAATGGTGTTTATGCCCAGTACCTAAAGCGGGGACAAGAATTTATTCCAGACTATGATAGGCTATTGAATGCTACAGGTAGGATGGATATAGCTGACCTAACTCAAATGGTTGGTATAGATGTCCGCTCCATAGATTTTTGGAGGGATTCCTTAAAGCTTATAAAAGAAGATATAGATAGGTTTATAAAAATAGCAGATGAGGTCTATAGCTAGGCTAGCTGGCAGTCGCTAAAGCTAGCCTCCTTTGCCTTAGGATAATGGCTGAGTATGCTAGCACAATAAGCTCCGAAAGTGGCATGGCAGTCCAGACCCCAGATAGGCCAAAGAGTCTAGCTAGTATTAAGGCAGCGGGAATTATCAGGATAAAACCCCTAAGCACCGAGATCCTAAAGGCCTTTTTGGGCCTATCCATGGCTGCAAAATAGGCGGCAAGTAATATATTAGCCCCGCCAAAGATAAAGCCAATAAAATAGATCCTTATCCCATCAACAGCTATTTTAGTAAGCTGCGGGTCCTGGTCCTTGTTAAATAAGCCTGCAATAGGACCTGCAAAAGCATAGGAGGCAAGGTAGACTAATATAGCTATAGCAAGGGTAACTATTAGGCCATCTCTTAGGACCTGCCTGATACTATCATATTTACCCTCACCATAGTTTTTACTCACAATGGGCTGTATCCCCTGGGCTATACCTGTAAATATGGACATGATAACTATAGCAATATTTGCAATTATCCCATAGGCAGCAACCCCTAAATTACCGGCTAGACCCAGGATTAAATAATTAAAAATTATCATAACCAGGCCTGTTGAAAGCTCTGCTAATAGAGAGGATAGACCTAACATAGAAATATCCTTAAAGGCGAATATAGTCAGCTTGCTCTTTTCAAAGGCAAAGCTGTTTTTCTTTTGCCTAAAATGACTTGATAGGACAGCTAAAGAAATTATCGGTGCTATTGCTGTAGCTATCGCTGCTCCAAACATACCCATATTAAACATAAAGATAAAGACATAGTCTAAAATTATATTGGAAAAGCTGCCTAGTAACATTGCTAGCATCGTTATTCTAGGATTGTCGTCATTTCTAATAAAACATATCATGAGGTTGTTTAGCATAAAGGCTGGAGCCAGGCACAAGATAACCTTTAAGTAGACGCTGGTCATTGAGTGAGTAAGGCTGTCCCCACCTAGGAGGCTAGCCAGTTGGCCTGTAAAAAAGATCCCAATAACCATAAATACAGCTGAGAACATCAAGGTTAAGTATAGTGACTGTGTAAAAATACTGTTTGACCTAGATATGGAATAGCGGGTGGCCCCTCCCATCCCTATCATAAGGGCTATACCATGAATAAAGCTGTAAACTGGTATAGCAAGATTTAGGGCTGCCAAGCCATCTGCCCCTATGCCCCTGGCCACAAAAAAAGTGTCAGCGAGAATATAGCAAGAAATCCCTATCATGCCTAGTACATTCATACTTATGTATTTTACAAATATTTTCCTCAAGGACTTAGCTTCCAATTCTCAGTCTGCCTCCTAAAATTAAAAAACACCCGACTTTCATACCTGCATAGGCCAAAGGGCATGAAACACGAATGCTTGATTTTGTCTTTACCCGGCGGCAAAAACAAAGCATAATTATTATCTCGATATTAGCTTAAAAAATTAGCCCCAGCAAATGATTATTTACTGGGGCATTGGCGTGCCCGAAGGGATTCGAACCCCTGGCCTCTTGATTCGTAGTCAAGCACTCTATCCAGCTGAGCTACGGGCACATGCACCTTAAAAATTGACTGCCTATCTATTTTATTATTTAAAGGCCATAATGTCAACTGTAAAATGCTGCCCAAATAGGATTTTAAGCTCTAGCCACCCTGTATGCATCGACTTGTTTATTGATATTTAGCTTCATATCCTTAAACAATGAAATAGTACCAGCCAGGCCTATGACTATTCCTATAAGTAGGTTTATAATAACCCCTCTTAGTATGCCAGTTGTTGAATCTTTAAGTAGCTCTATAAAGACTCCAAAAGTCTGACCAAGGGAGGGTGATATATCAAAGACCTCCTTTAGTGCTGCACTTACTTGGAGTAGATTGGCTACTAGCTCTGCTAATACTATTAGAAATATTGTAAGGCCCCCGACAATCCATGGGGTCAGTATACCTATCCTAGCTCCTAGTAGCTTGTAGCCCTTTAAGGAAAGGAACATAATCAAAAAGCCTATAATACCTACATACCATCCATGATAGGATAATAGGATCCAGGGTATTGTAGCTAATAGGCCACCTAATAGTGCCCCAATAAAGCCAAGGCCATATTTCTTTTCCTCGCTACTAAACTCTTGTTCAGCCTTTATGTACTCTTGCTCTAAATGGTCATAGCAGGTCCCACAAAGGGGTACTAGGATATTGTCAAATAGTGTCTCTTGTGTTCCAAAATCGCTACTGCAAATAAAGCAGTTATCAGTGGCACTGATCCCTAGCTGGCTCAAAAGGTCTGTGATCTGGTCAAAAAAGCTACCTATATCCTCCTGTGTCATGGCCTTCATTGTAGCCTCTGTAAAGGATACTCTTAAAAGATTACCACATGACTTGAAAATACCATGTTCGACGATCCTTAGCCCTTCTTTGTTTTCCTCTATTGCCCTGTAGATATCCACACTTTCTGACTCTGTCAGGCTAGGTAGGGCGGTTAAAACTAATCTTATATTACTAGTATCAAATACAGTAAAATAATAGCCCCTGTACTTTCCATAAGCCTGATTTCTTATAAGCTTCCAACTGTAGCTTTTGGCCCATTCGGTCATGCTATTGGTATTCATACTTAAACCCCTTTCCCCCTAGAAAGTATTTTTAATTATCCATCAGCCAATGACATTAACCCTTTTTTAGATATTTCTTACATTATACATTAATTTGTAACATTTCACAATTTTTTTATGTCGAAATCTAAATTTGAAAAGCAAGCATAAAGGCCCCTTTAAAGGGGCCAATTCGAGCTAGGAATCTGCTTGCTCTGTCAGCTCGTCAAAGCAGGCCTGGCAATAGCCCTGATATTGGTCCCCGCAATCATCGCATACAGATTCACTACATTCAGGGCAGGTCCTAGCATAGCTAGGCCTTAAGTCAGAGCCGCAGATTGTACAGCTTGCATAAGTCATACTCTCACCTAACTTTTCTTTTTTCCTTATTTTGCCCCCAGTATCAAGAATTCTATTCAGCGCCTACTGCTTTTTTCTAGGCTCATGCTTTTACCAATTATAAATATCCACTTTTCCTGCTATAGCTAAAGCTTTATTTATTGACAAAAAAAATCATTCTGTTACTATTAAATATGTATGTTATAAGAGGGTATTTTAGCTAATACCCCTTTACCTATAAAGGTAATAATATATATATATACAACAATTTTAAAGACAGAAGGGATTAAAAATGGGGACATATGAACAGCTCCTTGAGGGCTTTACAGGTTTTACCTGGCAACACGCAGTAATGCTAGTAATCGGTGCAGTGCTAATCTATCTGGCTATTAAGAAAAAATATGAACCACTTCTACTTCTTCCAATAGGCTTTGGAGCCATACTAGCTAACATACCCTACTCTGCAGCCATAGGCGAGGAGGGCTTTCTAACAATACTCTACAAGGCTGGTATAGCCAACGAACTTTTTCCAATCTTAATTTTTATCGCAATCGGAGCAATGATAGATTTTTCACCTCTACTAAAGCAACCAGTAACTCTTTTCTTTGGCGCAGCTGCCCAGTTTGGAATCTTTGCGGCAATGCTACTGGCCGCCTCAACAAACTTAATTGAAATACCAGAGGCCATAGCAAACTTTATGGGACTGGATCCAAGCGCCCCACTCTTTTCACTTAAAGAATCAGCTGCTATAGGTATAATCGGTGCAGCAGACGGGCCTACCTCAATTTTTGTGGGCAACAAGTTTGCCCCAAGGTATATAGGGGCAATAACAGTTGCTGCCTATTCCTATATGGCCCTAGTACCTATGATACAGCCACCTGTTATAAAGGCTTTGACAACAAAGGCAGAGCGAAAGATCCGAATGGATATCGACTACGATGTAAAGGTATCAAAGACAGTTCTTATACTTTTCCCAATTATGGTCACAGTTGTAGCAGGTATAGTAGCTCCAATATCAGTACCCCTAATCGGGTCTTTGATGTTTGGTAACCTGGTCCGTGAGTGCGGTGTCCTAGAGCGCTTGTCACAGACAGCCCAAAATGAACTAGGAAATATCGTAACTCTCCTACTTGGTATCACAATTGGTTCTACCATGGTAGCCGAACAGTTCCTAAGGCCACAGACCTTAGTTATACTACTAATTGGCCTATTGGCATTTGTCTTTGACACAGCCTTTGGAGTCTTGTTTGCCAAGTTTGTAAACCTCTTTTTAAAGAAAAAGATAAATCCCATGATAGGCGGTTGTGGAATCTCAGCATTCCCAATGTCAGCCCGTGTAGTACAGCAGATGGCTCAAAAGGAAGACCCAACTAACTTTATTCTAATGCCAGCCATTGGTGCAAATGTGGCAGGACAGATAGGATCAGTAATAGCAGGATCAATAATCCTAGCATTACTCGGATAGGAGGCTTATAGCAATATGGATATATTCTTGGATGCATTAAAGGTTATGGGTATAGGTGTTGGCGGCGTATTCCTAGTCCTACTAGTTTTCTATATCCTAGTTAAATTGATGATGAGGATTTTCCCAGTAGAATAAAAAAATAATTTAATCTATACAGACAGTTTTATAGATTGAACATATAATTATAAGAAAAACATAGGTGTTTATGGATTTTCAGTTCCTTAGGTAAGGGGTGCTAAAGCATGGGTTTACCAGCAACTAGTGTCTGTCACATAGCAGGTATTAGTTTGGTTGCTAACAAGCACAATTGGTTGGATTTTCCCCCAACTAACTGTACTTTAGTTCCCTATTCCCTTGTCTATTATCTAAGTGGCTGAAAGCATAGGTGCCTATGATTTTTTTTGCTTTAAATTTGCCTATCAAGGCAAAGTTCCTAACCCGTGTATATATATAATGCACGGCTGTAACCCGACCCGATAGGTGGATAAGTCAGCCTGTCTTTAAATAGAAAAACTAGACAAAAAGGAGAAGAAAAGAAAATGATTTGGACTTATGTTTCACTCATCGTTGCAGCCATCGCTATAGCTGTTGCAGCCTACTTCTACAAATGGGTTGAAAAGCTACCTGTAGCAGAGGGCAAAATAGCAGGCATCGGTCAACTAATCAGGCAGGGAGCCTTTACCTTCTTAAAGGTAGAATACCGAATCCTAGCTATCTTTGTTAGTGTTGTAACTGTTATTATCTTTGTTATATTCCCTTCACCCATTTGGGAAGGTAAGGTGGGGCCAAATATCATAGCTGCCCTATCCTATATCCTAGGCGCCCTCTTTTCTGGCATTGCAGGCTACGTAGGTATCAGTATTGCCACTATAGCAAATGTAAGGTCTGCATCTGCTGCCAAGTCAGGCCTCGCTCCCGCTTATATGGCAGGCTTTCGTGGCGGTGCTGTTATGGGTATGGCTGTTGTAAGTACAGCCCTAGCAGGAACAGCCCTACTACACCTTTTAACTGGATCTGCAGATATTGTTATGGCATTTAGCTTTGGTGCTAGCTCTCTGGCCCTCTTTGCAAAAGCAGGTGGCGGTATCTTTACAAAGACAGCAGATATTTCAGCAGACCTAGCTGGTAAGGTAGAACTAGGCATCCCTGAAGATGACCCAAGAAACCCCGCTGTTATTGCAGACAATGTTGGTGATAATGTTGGTGACGTAGCTGGTATGGGTGCTGACCTATTCGACTCTCAGGTTGCTGCCTTAGCAGCTGCCCTTGTTATAGCAGCTCCACTAGGCCAGATACAGGTTATCTTCTGTTTCTCAGCCCTTGGTTTACTTGCCTCTATTATCGGTGTACTCGTAGCCCGTGTTAGTGATACTGGAGACCCTGGCAAGGCCCTAAACAGTGGTACCCTCCTAACCTGTGGAGTATTTGCAGTACTTACCCTGGTTGCCACCCTTTTATCTGGTTTCGAAGTCCGGATATGGGGAGCAGCAATAATAGGACTAGTTGTTGGCGTTATTATCGGCTTTACCAGTGACTACTTTACAGGTGACGGCAAAAAGCCTGTTTACAAGGTAGCAGAAGCCTGTCAAAATGGTCCTGCCTTTACCATACTAACTGGTTTTTCCTATGGTCTTGTTAGTATCATGCCCTCTATAATTGGTATTGGTCTAGCTGCCCTTGGAGCATACAAGATACTAGAGCCCCTCGGCGGCAACTTCCCCATGTTTGGTATCTCAATATCAGCAATCGGTATGCTATCTATAATTGGTATGATAATTTCAAACGATGCCTACGGGCCAATCGTTGATAATGCCCGCGGACTTGCAGAGATGGGCGACTTAGGTGATGATGTCCTAGATATCACTGATAAACTTGACGCTGCTGGTAACACTGCCAAGGCTATCACCAAGGGCTTTGCTATCGGTGCAGCTGGCCTTACAGTCATAGCCCTTTTAGGAGCCTTCCAAGAGGTTGTAAAGGGAATTACCGGTGATGTCATTGAGTTTAGTATGATGGACCCCTTGGTCTTTTTCGGAGCACTGGTTGGAGCGGCAATCCCAGCAGTATTTTCAGCTATGCTAATGATTGGGGTTAACAGAAACTCACAAAAGATGCTAGAGGAAATTCACACACAATTTGATACAATAGAAGGCCTTAAAGAAGGAAAAGAAGGAGTAGCTCCTGACTATGATAAATGTATTGATATAGCAACAAAGGGTGCTATAAAAGAGCTAATCCCAGCAGGCCTTGTTTCAATACTATTGACCCTTATTGTAGGCTTTGTAGGTGGTGTTTTGGCTGTTGGTGGCTTCCTGATTGGTAATATTGTAACAGGCCTATTCTTGGCCCTGCTTATGAGTAATGCAGGTGGTCTTTGGGACAATGCCAAAAAGTATATCGAAGAAGGTAACTTCGGTGGCAAGGGTAGTGATGCCCACAAGGCAGCGGTTATTGGTGATACTGTAGGTGACCCCTTTAAGGACACAGCAGGTCCATCAATCAATACCCAGATTACTGTTGTCTCACTAGTTGCTTCAATTGCAGCCTCCCTATTTGTTGTCTTTTCAATATTCTAAGTAGGCTGCAAAAGGTGACTAAGATAATACTTGCCTTAACCTAGCTAGATAGACTATAACTAATGGAAAAGAAAAAAGCTGATTCCTCTTTTGTTTAGGAATCAGCTTTATTTTTATTCTAGGTTACCTATATNNTATTAGGGTTTATTATTTCTGACCCGTGCCTGTTATTTATTTGGCTGGCTATCTGATACCAGTTGTTTGCTATCTGTTCCATAAAGGATGAGTAGGCCTGACTATTTGAAAATTTAAAGCTAATAAATTGAGGCCTGCGACCGCGTGATATCTGATCGCTAAGCTTTCCTACTATTGTGTTTATAGCATTGCTATCAAACTGATTAAAGACTAACCCTTCCTTTATAAAGTAGTTCATGCTAGTACTATTGCATACAGGTAGGTCAAAGGAAGGGGGTGGGTCTTGGCTATGAGTTTTGCTTAGCTGGTCATCGGTTATTAAAAAGTACCTGTAGCTAGTGTAGCTAGTAAAATCTATCCTGTCTGTACTATCTGATATCATGGGGTCATCCCAGGTAGAATCAAGATTATAGTAGGCGTCATTTACCTTGACCTTGTTCCATGCATGTCCTTCGCCCCTAGAAACACCCTGGACATACAAGCACTCTACCCCTAGTTTGTTTAGCAGGTACTGGGTAGCCCTAGCGTAGCCAGCACAAACAGATGACTTGTTTATAAGGACACTAACTATATTTTGATTATGGCTAGAGCCCTCATCATAGCTAGTGTTTAAAACAATAAAATCATGTACGTATTTTACCTTGTCATAATCACTTGAGCCTATGTTATCACTTTTCACCCGGTCTACTATTTCTTTTATCTGCTTGTCATAGCTATCCCTATTATCAAGGGTCGAATTATATATAAAGCCTATTTCTGTTACTATATCTCCTGCCCCTTGATATTTAATATTTATGTTGTCAATCCAGTAGTGTTCTGGGCAATCCATCCTGTACAGGTTAAAAATATTTAGTAGGCTGTCCTTGTCAACTCCCTGATCTTTTATATTGAGCTGGTCAATACCGTCCTCAACAGCCTGGTAGATCGTATCGTAGATCCTAAGGTCTTTTTCACTTAACCTAGCCCTAAAGTACTTTAGTGAAAAAAGGTCCTCGCTTACCTGGCTACCGTCCCTTTTGATAAGAGAATTTGTAGCCTGTCCCTTATTATCCTTGGGCGCAACAATACCATCACTATCCCTGTTCCCTGTAGCCTGCCTGTCCCCTTGATTATAGCTAGTGCTTGGTAAAAGGCTACTTATATCTAAAAAATCTGGTACATATGATGGAGCAAAGATATTGAAAGCCACAAGCACTATCAAAAGCAAGGATAAAAGGCCCATAAGCCTTAAAACATATTTCATTTTTGCCCCCTTTCACCTACTAGCCCAAGACTTAATATAAAGGTTAGTAACTAACTAATAGCCTAAGGACTAGTTTTCCTTAGACAGTCTCTACCTTGATTAAGTTGGTCCCGCCTACCTCTCCCATGGTCACACCACCGGTTATTATAATGATGTCTTTTTCCTTTAAGGAAAGGGTTTGGCTGGTTAGCTGCTTGGCATTATTAAATAGGTCATCTGCATTGTCAAACTCTCCACCCATAACTGGTATAGCTCCCCAGGTCATAGCAAGCTTTCTCCAGGTTTTCTCTGAAGTTGTTATGCCCAAAAAGTCCATTGGGGGTCTGAAACGGGATATCATCCTGACTGTCATGCCAGATACTGAGCAGGCTGCTATAGCCTTGGCATTTATATCAATAGCCATAGCACAGGAGCCATGAGATATGGCATCAACTGTATCGCTTATTGAAAACTCAGCCTTATGGAATCTCTTGGTATAGTTTATACAGCCCTCTGTTTGCTTGGCGATCCTAGCCATCACCCTAATGGCATTTACAGGATTTACTCCTATGGCTGTCTCTCCTGACAGCATAATAGCACTTGTTCCATCGTATACAGCGTTAGCTACGTCAGATATCTCAGCCCTTGTAGGCCTGAGATTATATATCATGGATTCTAGCATTTCAGTAGCGGTTATTACCCGCTTGCCTAGGAGCCGTCCCTTTGTTATTAGTAGCTTTTGTATAGCAGGTAGCTCCTCATAAGGGATCTCTACTCCTAAATCACCCCTGGCTATCATAATACCATCACATTCCTGGCAAATTTCTTCGATGTTTGTTACCCCTGACCTATTTTCTATCTTTGCAATTATATCAATATCTTGTCCACCGTTTTCAGCAAGGAATTCTTTTATATCAAGCAGGTCCTGCCTCTTCGAGACAAAGGAAGCAGCTATAAAGTCTATATCATTTTTTATACCAAATAATATATCTTCCTTATCCTTGTCATCTAGATATACCTGATTTAATGTTTTGTTTGGAAAGCTCATAGACTTTTTATTTGACAGCTCTCCCCCTATTATGACAAGGCATATGGCCTCTTTATCGGTTTTTTCTAAGACCTCAAACTCTAAAAGGCCGTCATTTAATAGTATCCTGTCTCCTACTGATAGGTCATTAATCAAACCCTTGTAGGTAACTGAAACTCGGTGCTGATCACCCTCAACATCCTCTATAGTAAAGGTAAAGCGGTCCCCTGCCTTTAGGTAGACCTTGCCCTCATTAAAGGTCTTTATTCGGTATTCGGGTCCCTTGGTGTCAAGCATTATTGCTATGGGCAGGTTAAGCTTTTCTCTTACCCTTTTTATAATGTCTATCCTCTTTTGATGTTCCTCATGGCTTTCATGAGAAAAATTAAGTCTTGCAACATTCATACCTGCCTCACACATGGCAGTTATGGTTTTTTCATCTGCACAGGCTGGGCCTATGGTGCAAATAATTTTTGTTTTCCTCATTATTTATATCTCCTCTTAATTTTACATGTACTGATAAATAGTAAGTTTAAATTATCAGCAACAAACTAGCTAGCAGGGCTAGCCTTTATTCTTTACTTTAGGATTTCAACTGCCCTTTTCTCTAGCTCTAATCCCTTGTGGTAAAGGTCCATAAAGGCTTTAAAGCCCTCTACGTCCGCTGGATCTGGCTCTAGGGTAGTCTCCTTGGCATCCTTAAATACTCGGTTATTTAGATAGTCCTTTAGTTCTTCTCCTTCAGCCTTGTTTCTCATATAGGCTGCTAGTAAGGCCATACCCCAGGGTCCTCCCTCACCTGCTGTTTCCATAACAGAAACTGGGCTACCTATGGCAGCTGCCATCATAGCCTGGCCTACGCCCTCTGTTATAAAGAGTCCACCATGGCCATAGAGCTTGTCTAGCTTGGTGCCTTCCTCTTTTTCCAATATATCATACCCTATTCTAAGGGTTGCTAACAAGGAGTAGAGGTTCATCCTCATAAAATTCGCCAGGCTAAAGTTACTATTAGGGGTCCTCACAAATAATGGCCTTCCCTCATCTAGACCTGTTATGCTCTCACCTGAAAGGTAGTTATAGGATAAAAGGCCTCCCCCATCCTTGTCAGCCTTTAAGGCCTCAAAGTAAAGGGTGTCATATATTTTAGCCTTGTCAACCTCCAAGCCAAGAGCCTTGGTAAACTCTCCAAAGACCCTTGCCCAGGCATCTATGTCACTAGTACAGTTGTTACAATGGACCATAGCCACAAGGTCTCCTGCTGGTGTAGTGACCAGGTCAATCTCCGGGTGGACAGCCTTTAGGTCCTTTTCCAAAACAGCCATTAAAAAGATACTGGTCCCGGCACTAACATTGCCTGTCCTGATCCCAACACTGTTGGTGGCAGTCATACCTGTACCTGCATCACCCTCTGCTGGGCAAAATGCTATACCTGCCTTTAGTGTCCCTGTTGGGTCAAGTAGCTTGGCCCCCTCTTCACTTAGGCTACCAGCATAATCTCCTGCACTTAGTACCTCCGGTAGGATATCCTCTAATCTCCAGGGGAAATTTTTATCGGCTACAAGCTGGTTAAATTGGTCAAGCATTGTCTTATTATATTGGCCTGTCCTTATATCAATAGGGAACATGCCGCTAGCCTCACCTACACCTACGGCCTTTCTGCCAGTAAGCTTAAAGTGGATAAAGCCTGCTAGGGTTGTCATATAGGAAATATCAGCTACATGGTCCTCACCATTTAATATTGCCTGGTATAGGTGGGCTATAGACCACCTATGAGGGATTGGATAATCAAAAAGGTCGATTAATATCTCACTAGCCCTTGCTGTAATGGTATTTCTCCATGTGCGAAAGGGAACCAACAATTCTCCCTTATCGTCAAAAACCATATAGCCATGCATCATGGCAGATATACCCATGCTACCTACAGTTTCTAGGTCTATTCCATAACTAGCCCTAACATCCTGCCTAAGGTCTGCATAAGCTGCTTGAAGGCCTGAAATGATATCCTCCATATCATAGGTCCAGATCCCATCTACTAGCTTGTTTTCCCAGCCATGACTGCCTGAGGCTATTGGTGAATGGTCTGGCCCTATAAGTACAGCCTTTATCCTAGTTGAGCCTAGCTCTATACCTAGGCTGGTATCTGCCTTTTCTATGTAGCCTTTAATAATTTCCTTTGAACTCATCTGCTTATACCTCCATATAATCTTAGTCTATAATAATCTTACCTATAGGCCTATCCTTTGGCAAAGCCCTCTTTGTAGCTATTTTAGCTAGAGCAAAAGTGTTTGCTTTACCATTAGCTGTCCTAACCCTACACACCTAAAGAGTTAACTTAAAAACTCCTGCTATGGATTTTGTCATAGGCTAGGTCCTCTTCCCTGTAGGGCTCTTTAACTTCATCCGGGTAACCAATAGCTAATATACACAGTAACTTGTACTTGTCTGGGATACTAAGGGTTTGCTTGACAAAATCCTCTGCCCTAACTCCCCCTGCTGCCTCCCTCTCCCTTATCTGGATCCAGCAAGAACCCAGACCCAGGCTGTGGGCTGCAAGCTGCATTATAATAGCCGCAATAGAAGCATCCTCTATCCATACGTCACACTTTTCAGGGTCTGCTGCAACTACAATAGCTAAGGGCGCCTGTGCTAGGAATTTGGACCCATGAGCTCTAGCCTCAGAAAGGGTTTGTAGGGTCTTTTTATCATCCACTAGGACAAACTCCCAGGGCCTACGTCCCCTTGAAGATGGTGCTAGTAAACCAGCCTTTAATATAGTGTCGACCTTGTCCTTGTCTACCCTTTGGTCTCTATAGCGCCTAATGCTCCTCCTATTTTTAAGTTGCTCTAGCATAATATCAACCTCCAAGCTAATTATAGCTTATTTTAGGCTATGGTTAAAGTATACAAGCCTAGATAAATGCTATATGAATTATAGCCTTTGAGCCCTGTCTTGGCTTCACTTAAAACCTTAGAGTATGTCCCTACTACTTAAGGGCCATAAAGAAGATACGGGTATAGGGGAAAAGTAGCTTGCCACTCTTTTGAAGTGGATAAGAAGCCTGCAGGAGTTCTTCATACTCTTTACAAAAGTCCGCCCTTTCTTCCTCATCATATATAAAGTCAAGATAGGGGCGAAGGCCTGAACCACTGTACCATTTAACAAGGGCCCTATGGTCCTCCATTATATGATGGTAGTTTGTTACCCAAAGGTTTATGTCTTGAGACAAGTAACTTAGGATATCATAATAGTAGGAAGGTTCATGGGTGCTGTATCCAGCCCTTAGGCCTACAAAAAAGTCCCTCCACTAAGGTCTTGTAATTAGCTTTTGCAAGTCAGTATGGATGGGCATTTCCTCTGTATATGGGACCTGGACTGCTAATACTCCCCCTTTATTTAAAAGCTTAAACATATTCTTTATAAGGGCAGGATGATTTGGCATCCACTGGATAGCAGCATTTGAAAATACAATATCAAATGTACCTAAGCTGCTTAGGTCTCCAGTTGCATCTGCAAGTACCCATTTAATATCCTTGTACTTTTCCTTGGCTTGCTGTATCATTGCCTCTGAATCATCAAGCCCTATCAGCTCTGCCTCCGGCCACCTTAACTTAAGTATATTTGTACTGTTACCAGGCCCACAACCAATATCAATAATCCTATATGGCTTGTCTAAGTTGATCCGGGTCATAAGGTCAATAGAGGGTTGAGTACGCTCCCTTTCAAAGGATAGGTAAAGATTTGGTTTTCAATCTGACATAGAATTTCCTCCTCACATATTTTAAGTACGCTTTTTACTACAATTATACCTTACTAAGGTGAAAAATCCACTTTTTATATTTGTTTGTATCTTTTTTGTTAAAGCACTTATAATAGATCATGCTAATAAATTCTTAAAAAGGCTTTTCTATTTGGTTATAAAGTCTACTATAAATTTTACTTAAAACTCCCCATTTTCTATACCAGGATCCAAGATTTGCTTACCCTTCTAGCCTAAAGCTATTTGTTGACATCAGGCAAAAAGTATGTGAAAATCAAGATAGGCTTATTCTGTTAATATGACATTTTACAACAGAAAAAGTCAATACATAAAATCAACAATAGGAGAGTCTAGATGGAGATACTAATGGATATACTGCTTATGCTAGGCGGAGTTGCAGTATTTATGTTTGGTATGAAGCAGATGAGCAGTGGTCTAGAGCGAAGTGCAGGTTCAGGAGTACGCAAGCTTTTCAAGAGGATAGACAAAAACAGGGTCGTTAACTATGGAATCGGCATTGGAACTACTGTTATAGCCCAATCTTCTTCAGCTACCTCCATAATGACCGTAGGACTTGCCCATGCAAATATTGTAACAGTTAAACAAGGATCCGGTTTTATACTAGGCGCAAAGGTAGGTACTACCCTTACCGCCTTTTTGTTTGCCCTCTCAGGCCTTAGCAAGGGTGGTTTTAGCATGAGCTCTGTGTTTGCAGCAGTTGCCTTTGTTGGTGTCATCATTATTTTTACCACTAGCAATGAATCCCTTAATAAAATTGCACCCTTCTTAATTGGCTTTGGTATGCTATTTATCGGTCTAGAAGTAATGGAAACAGCCATAGGCGGGCCAGATTCCGCCCTCAGCATACAGCTATCAAAGGTCTTTAAGTATGATATAATGCAAAACCCCATCCTACTTGTTATATTGGGTATACTCTTTACGGCCATCATCCAGTCATCAACAGCAGCAACAGGTGTATTTATAGCCTTTTTAGCTACAGGAGTCATACAAAGCATAGACCAGTCCTTTTTCCTAGTCATGGGAGCAAATATAGGGACCTGTAGTGATGGTATTATGGCCTCCCTTAGCACCAATGCTAACGGCAAACGTATAGCCCTCTTTCATCTAATTACCAGTGTGATAGGAGCTGTCGCTTTTACCATTATCCTTGTTATATTCAGGGCACCCATTAACAGCCTCTTTGAAAGTGTATTCCCTGAAAAGCCCCAATTTAGTCTTGCAACATTTAATTTGGTCTACAATGTCTTGTATACCCTGGTCTTGCTCATACTAATTGACCCATTGGTTTCCTTTGTAACAAGTACAGTCAAGGATAAACAGGAGGAACTAGAAGAGTTATCATATATTGATGAACGCTTTATAAAAACACCTGCAGTTGCCATTGAGCAAGCACTAAAAGAGATAACCGACATGGCAAGGCTGGCAAAGGAAAACATTAGGCGGGCCTTTAACTCCCTGCTCAATGAGGATATGAGTGAGAGCAAGCTCATTGCTGACACCGAGTATAGGATTGACTTTCTAACCAAGAGTCTTACAAGCTTTTTTATAAAGGTTTCTTCAGTAACCAAGTCCAGCCACGACGAGCGCCTACTAGGCGGCCTACACCATGTAACCAACGATATAGAGCGTCTAGGAGACTATGCAGTCCTACTAGCAAAGGAAACTAACTATATGAAGGAAAATGATATTAGCCTTATGGATGAAACCAAGGATGAGCTAAACCATATATATAGTAGGATAAGCCAGCTGTATAACATGGGACTTGATGCATTTTCAAAACGTAGAACTGATAACTTTAAAAAGATGTCCAACCTGCACAAGGAAATACTAGACCTGATATCTAAGTGCCGTGACGAGCATGTACACAGACTAGGGTCACAGGTCTACTCTGTTGAACTATCAAAGAGCATATACTCGGTCCTCTTTTCCTTAGAGAGAATAGCAGACCATATTGTTAATGTAGCCTTTTCTGTTAAGTCTACAACTGGTAGCAAAACAGAAGCCCTACAGGCTATTGCCAAGGAAAAGAAAAGATAAAACACGAATACTACTATATAGATAGGGCCAGATTCAAGGCATAAAGCATAAAAGGGTTTTGTGAAATAGGTTAGACTGTTTCCAAAACCCTTTTTATATTCATACTTGGGGCTATGCTATCTTACAACTGCTGTTATTCAGCCGCCCTTTTCCTATACATAGCGATAATAAAAAGTAGCCCTGCCACAATTACTATGACACTGTTTATCAAAGGCAACATATTGTTTTGCCAAAAAAGTATGTTAACGGTTATCAGGGGATTGAACAGGTATGGCTTGACTGAGTCCACACCCATCAAACTCGCAGCCAGAGGTACTATGAACAGGATCTGGCTTATTGCAATTGCTATAAATGTATTCTCCGACAGGATGGAAATAGAGAATAGAATAAACATGATAAATATTGAACCAACAAGCCGAAGGAAGTATAGAAGGGCTAAGTACTGGCTAATAGTAATCCTAAGGGATAATGAAGAAAAATGTTCAAGACTCTGTATAGGGGCATTGATACCTGCCACACCATATATCCTCAATATACCTATTAGATCCACCAAGAAGCTTGTCAGGCAAATGACAAGGGTTAAAATAATACAGACAATGGTCCGCCTTATATAGGTCCTGCTCCTACCCTGCTTTGTTGAAGCCACTAGCCTAATGAGTCCACTATCGTATTCGGTAGTAAACACAGGACATATACAAATAGACAATAAGAGGGTCATAATAATGCCGGATACATAGTCCTTGCGACTACTAGGACCTGTTAGAGTATTATAACCTGTATCGTATACCAGCCATACATCTAAGTTTTCTTCGGCTTTTATCCTTTCTAGTTCCTCTGCCCTGTGCTTAACCCTCTGCAAGACCTTTTGCGGGTATAATTCATTACTTAGCTGTATCTTGGTCATATTTAGTTGTTCCTTGCTGATTCCCCCTTCGGCCTCTTTTTCAGCCAGACTTTCAAGGACCTGTTCAATCTCTTTAAAGCCTTCTTCTTCATTCCTTATAAAGTTATGAGTATGCTGACCTATTCTGCCCTCAATCTGAAGAATATAATTTTTATATATGTTGTCATCATAGTCATAAGCAGCAGTATAATTTTTCATATTGTATCCTTGAAATAAGAGGAGCAAGAGCAAGATCAAAATAACTTTATTAGTCAGAAGTATCCTGTGCCCTTCATGCCATATGAGTCTTGTACCATGACCTACTCTGTTTGCTAGTAGCTTGCCAAGGATTCCCCTGACTTTGGAACTAGATAAGTTTATCTGCTTTTGCTTAAGATAAATTAATGCAGAAACAAACAGAAAGACCATTATAGCAACCATACTGAAAGAGAAAAAGAAAGTAACAAGGTTGACAGGATGTCCAAAGAAGTTTACATTTATATAGTTTTCATAAAGGCTATTTGTCCGGAAAAGGATGAAGAAACTGGTATATCTTAATATCCCCAGAGGTGATTGAGCATCTATTCCCTTGAAAAATGCTAGGTTCACACCGGCAACTAAGAAAGAAGCTAGATAAACTGCCACCATGTTTCTAAACAGCAAGCACAGGGTCAGAACCATCATTCCTAATATAAAATATATCACTATTTTGGATAATGAATATAGGATGAGATAACCAGATATAGTAATATCTAAGTTACAAGCCAGAAAACCTTTAACTGACTGTATCTTCCTACCCAGGTCGCCCATACCGTACAAATTACTGACTAAGAGAAAGAGACTTCCGTAGAGCAGGAGATAAAGCATTACAGTGGAAATAAGCAAGGCCCCTGTCTTAGCTGCTAGTGTATGGTAGTTTCCCTTCTTGGCAGGGCGAATGAGTTTAAACAATCTATTTTCGTCTTCATAAACAATTAGAACAAAACAGATATAAAGTACCAGAACTATGGCTATAAAATCTGCTGTCTTGTTGTTCGTAAGGGCTAAAATCCCCTCCGAATTACCAAACTCCAGCTTGTTATTACGTAAATGGGAATAGGCAAGGGGCGTTTTTTTGATATTGCGGTATGAAAAAGAGTCCAATTCTCCAAAAATAGACGATTTTAACATATGCTCAGCCTCTTCTTCTATGCTGTCAATGTATTGTCCATAGGCAGATATGTTATTATATTGTTTAAGTGCTTCATTAAAGAGCCTTTGTTCAGTATGATAATGCTTTGTATAGCGTGGGCTTATCTCTCCCTTTTTATACTGGTCTATGTAATCAAAAGCCTTGTCTCCAAAACTTTCTGCCAGCTCAGTCTCACTAGTACCAAATAAGGAGAATAATAAAATATTGTATTTTGCTGCCTCATTGTTTAAATAGCTCTCTATATCATATACTTCCTGCAGATCCATATAGAATCTCTTGTAAGCATCAGGACTTATCTCTTGGTCTATTGATGTTTTGTATTCAAAAAATAAGTTTATAAAAAGCAGTAATACCAATATGAATATAAAGTTCCGTCGAGAGATTATCTTAAATAACTCAAAAAAGCACAATTTCATAAGCTAACGTCCCTATCATCAAAGCGGTAGAGATAGACATCCTCAAGTATGGGATCTAGCCGCCTGTAGTTATATTCAGACGGCGGGCTGTCACTTACTAGCCTAACAGCTACCTCATGTTCCTTTTTTGCTATACTGACAACCTTATACTCTTTTTTAATATTATCTATTGTATCTTCCGGCTCTATTATTTCATAAACCTTTCCCTCCATATCAGCCAGGTGTTCAGAAAGGGGTTTTTTTGAGACCAGTCTGCCCTTATTCATAAGAAGTATCTCTCTGGATATGTATTCCACGTCAGAAACGACATGGGTAGCTAAGATAACTATTTTTCTAAAACTTATTTCTGATATCAGGTTGCGGATACGGATTCTTTCCTTGGGGTCAAGCCCAGCTGTAGGTTCATCCAGTATCAGTACTTGCGGATCTGCTAGAATTGCCTGTGCTATCAGGATTCTTTGCCGCATTCCTCCTGAATATGTGCTAAGCCGTTTATCAGCTACATCCCTTAGGTTTACTAGGTCTAATAAACCCTCAATCTGCTTTGTAGCATCTGTATTTTTCATGCCCTTGAGAGTTGCCATATAATACAGAAATCTGCGTCCTGTAAAGCTATCATACAATCGCTGCTGCTGTGGCATATAGCCCAAAGTTTCGCGGTATGTTCTACCCAGTATTTCTATATCCTTGCCATTATAAAATATGTGTCCTTTATCAGCCTTCAAATTACGAGCGATAATATCCATAAGAGTAGTTTTCCCAGCACCATTAGGGCCTAAAAGACCGTAAATGCCAGGATTAAAGACGGCAGTAAAGTCTATTAGGGCCTTTGTACTGCCATAGTTTTTACTAATTCCTTTTATCTCAAGCATCTTATATCACCTTTAAATTTTTTCAGTAAGCTTTGGTAGGCAAAGATCTAGTTATTATGTTTACTGTTCTCCCATTCCATAAACTGGCTGTTGGCCTCATCGATAATCCTGTATATGCCTGCATCCTCCAGGTCTTTCCTAAGCTTTTCTATAAATATATCAAAATCCTCCGGTCTAGTCTTGTAAACCTGTGACAGAGAGTCTATTATGGAGTTAGTCATTCTTATTTCTTCTGTAATACCCTCTGTATCCAAGACAAAGCCTGCAAATCTATTATTGGATTTACTCCACAACTCCCTGTATAGTCTCTGCTTGTCTCTGGGTTCTTCAGCATTTGGGTGGGATATAAACATATTGCCAAGCGTCAATCCTGTAATGCTCCCACTTCTATCCTCTACCTTACCATTGACTAGCTGGTAGTCCCTGTTTTCTACTCCATAGATAAGTAGGTTGGTCAGGTCAGTATCGGAGTAAATCCTTGAGAGTATATCAAAGGCCTCCTGCTTGTTTTTCGAAAAGGTCGATATGCCTGTTGCAAAGCCGGTACTGCGCAATACCACTTGATCAGAAAGGGTTACAGCTATAAGCCCACCACTGTTCCCATCTGTATCCGTGTATCTGTATGCAATATAATCCTCAGGTGACTTCCCTGCCATAGCATCTGTGTGAATAAAGTATGTATCAGGATTTTGCCAATCTTCTACAGATGTATCTATATAGCCCTTACTTGCATAAAGGCACAAGGATCTAAGATAATCAACATATACTCGGTCGTCTAGTACACTTGTAAAGGGCTGTTCATCCCTATTTACATTCATAAATACAGCCTTGGTCAAACTGAATTTATCATCCTGTATAAATATCGGAGAAGTAAGATCCGGTGGATAAATTACAGAAAACTCTTTTTTTTCATTGTTTGAATATACCTTTTCAAAAATATCGCCAAGCTCCCATATTGGCTTCTTTAGTTGCCCAATAGAGAACCCATATTTGTTAACAAGCTTTTCATTAAACATATTGGCTGCCACTCCAAAAATACCTTGAGTGGAAGCATCAATGCCGTAAATGATATTGCCATACTTCATTGCATCCCACTGCTTTTCAGGGATGCTGTTCCACAATTTTCTACCAACTTCTGTGTTTAGATAGTCATTTAAAGGTTCATAAAATCCCTCTTTAGCCAGGGTGTAGTAATAAGGCATTTGATCAGCTGATTTAATCCCTGAAAATAGAATATCAACTTGTTCCTCGTTTTCTATCATCGATCTCAGGTTCTTTAGGTAATTCATATGGTCTAAACTTTTAAATACGACTTGGTATTCACATCCTTGCTTTTTTAGCATGAGGTTTAACTCTGACCTTATATCATCGGTCAAAGTTAACATGGTAATAGAATCAACCACCCACACAATTGACGGCATGTTATCTCTATCTACACCGCTGGGATCTGACGGTTCGGGAGTCTCATCTGGGCCAGAAGGTAGGGTTGGGGCAAGTTTATCAGTGGGTTTAGGGCTGTCAGTATGACTGTCATCTTTGGCTGTAAATACACCACACCCTGTAAATATAGAGGTTAAAATCAGTAAAACTAATATACCTGCTATACATCTATACAACTTATCAACCTCCTATTGGTACCTTATTGGAAAAGTCCACCGGAGAAAGCTCATAATTGTTCATGCCGTTATGAAAATCATCGATGGATATCTTCCCTATACTACCTGTTATATCCATATCAAAAACATCTGTCAGTACAAAAATATACTTGTCTTTATATCTTACTCTAGGAAATAGGGTTATATTGTTCGGTATGTCCTTTTTGAGTTTCTCTACTCTATCAGTTTTAAAATCATAGAAATACTCTTCATGGTTTTCTGAAAAGACTGGCCCAAGCTTATCATCATGATCCTTGGCAATATAGAAGAATAGTTTGTTATCCACAAATGAGGGGACTGCACAGTTAAATCCTTTGTGTAACACCTGTTCTTTGTTTGTTAGCATATCTAACCTCTTAAATTCATACTCCCCATACTCATTTTTTTCGTTGTAAAAATATGATCCATTAGCAATTATCTCAGGGCTAGGCAGATGGTTCTCTATAATTTCTCCTGTTTCTATGTTGAATATGAGGTTTTCATGTATCGGCTCAGGTACCTTGTCCTCCAGCCATTCATGCCATTGTATCTGACGTTCATAATAATAAAGCTCATAGTAAACCTTATTATCAAATACACCATTAACAACTACACTTATATTGTTGCCACCCTCCTTAAACTTGAGTAGGTGTGAAACCTCACCTGTATCAAGGTTTATTGAATACAAATGGATAGCTATATACAATAAATCATTTTCTGCTTCCTTTGGATAACTATATGCGGTAAAATAGAGAGTGTCTTCAAGCAGATAGTATCTTCCTAAGTTTGGTGATATATCATCTATAGTTGCGATTTTAACCTGTTCTGTCCCGCTATATTTGGATTTATATAATGTAGTTTTGTGCACAAGTAATCCATCAGAACCCCATTCACTAGATTGGTTGAAAAAGTAAAGATGGCCCTTGTATACAAAAGGCGAAAGGCCTTTACCATATGCTGTACAGAGTTCTGGATCTGAGTGATCACAATTGGGCTTGTTACATGCAAATGTCGCATCCAAAGTCTCATAATCCAAGTAAAGTAACCTGTCACCGCTGAAATATAACATAGCGTTTTCAAAATATGAACCATCATTGTTAATTACTAAATATTGTTCGTTTACACTAGCCTTTTTATTTGTTGAGCAAGCAGCTGTAACTAGCAGGATTNNTACTCCAACTACCCCATTTTGAGTTTGAGGCAGTATGGCTGGATCGGGCATACTGAATTTCACACCATGTTGGTGCTTTGATAGTTACACCTGAACCTTTATAGCCCCCGCTCCCATTATTAGTACTCCCATATGTATAATTGTATTTATTAAAATAATAAATTGTACAAGTTTGCGACACTGAGTCTGGTCCACTTGTTGATGCTGTTGCTTTGTCTTTAGTAACGGTTAAATACGCATATGCTTTGGTTCCATCGGGAAATGTTTGCGAAGCATCCGGTTCTCTTGACTCTGCGAAAACTATGGTAGTCAGTGTAGCAAGTAAAATGATAATCCCCAAACATTTGATTAGTTTCTTCATAATGTAACCCCCTTTTATTCCAAAGCAGGGAAATTCGATATAGTGCATTATGGGAACTCTGTGTAGTATATGAATATTGTAGTATATTTAGGTTTTTAGTTCAACCATTTTAAACCTTTTACTGCGGTAAATGTAAAGGGGCTCTTACTGGTGAGACTCGGCGGTACAGGGATAAGCAGTACTCTTACTATGTCTGTGCCAGGCAGAAGAAAGATAAGACCTGTAGTATGAACCGATCCATAAAGAAAAGATAGATGCATCAGTCATTGAAAACCTAAATAAAAAGATATTCAGTAAAAATGTCATACACAACATCTGCACTAGAATCTATGAGAGTTACCAGACAAGTGATATAGATGAGGCCATCAAAAACTATAAAGAAGAAATATCCAAACTGCAGTTTAAAATAGACAACTTATTTAGAGCTATGGAGAATGGCTTAGATACAGAGGAAACAATAAAAAGAATTAATGTGCGAAAAGAAGAAAAGAATCTGCTAGAGCTTAAAATAATTGAGCTTAAGTCTATCCCACACGCCGAGAAAAAATCTATAGAAGAATTAAAAATGGAATTCAGTAAGGCGAATCTGGCTGATCTCTCGGAGCAGAATCAAAAAAGACTAATACGAAGGTTTGTTTCTAACATCATTATATATGGAGACGCTAAAAAAGGCATAAAAATTAGGGTTGTAATCAACCCTAATCGGATAGACCTTCACGGTCTTTTGGATTCAAATGGCGGAGAAGGAGGGATTTGAACCCTCGCGCCGGTAACCCGACCTACTCCCTTAGCAGGGGAGCCCCTTCGGCCAACTTGGGTACTTCTCCTTATTTTACTTATTTGTTAACTGCTCATAGTGCTAGGTTTAGCTAATATTAAAATGGCGGAGAGAGAGGGATTCGAACCCCCGGCACCTTGCGGTGTCACTGGTTTTCAAGACCAGCTCCATAAACCACTCGGACATCTCTCCATATAGCACTATCAAAAAACCAGTTCTAGAGCCGGCACTAATATAGTATAGCAAAGTGAATATTCTATGTCAATAAAAGTTTCTTCTTTTTGACTTGTATCTATTCCCACAAACTTGGTGATACAGGCCAATTGCTCAGTAATAACGTAGCCATTGGCTTGAGAGGACCTATTTCGTGATCCTCTCAAGGCCACCCATATAGGGTCTCAGCTTTTCAGGAATTACGACCGAACCGTCCTCCTGCTGATAGTTTTCAAGTATGGCTGCAAGGGTCCTGCCAACAGCCAAGCCTGAACCGTTTAATGTATGCAGATATTGGGTTTTTTCTTTCATGCTTGGACGGTACTTTATATCTGCCCGTCTAGCCTGGAAGTCCTCAAAGTTACTACAGGATGAAATCTCAACATAACGGCCATAGCTAGGTAGCCAGACCTCTATATCATAGGTTTTGGCCGATGAAAAACCAAGATCTCCACCGCACAATGCAACTGTCCTATAGGGTAGTCCTAGGCTCTTTAAAACATTTTCTGCATCTAGGGTCAGCTTCTCTAACTCCTCATAGGAACCCTCTGGCTTTACAAACTTTACTAGCTCAACCTTGTTAAACTGGTGTTGCCTAATTAAACCCCTGGTGTCACGGCCAGCTGAACCTGCCTCTGCCCTAAAGCATGCACTATAGGCAACATGGTATATGGGTAGCTGGTGGCCATCTATAATCTGTTCTCTGTACATATTTGTTACTGGTACCTCCGCTGTAGGGACCAAGAAATAGTCTGTACCCTCAAGCTTGAAGGCATCCTCTTCAAACTTTGGAAGCTGGCCTGTACCCACCATACTATGTCTATGAACTATATATGGAGGTAGTACCTCTGTGTAACCATGCTCTGTTGCATGAAGGTCGACCATAAAGTTAATAAGCGCCCTCTCAAGTCTAGCACCTAGCCCCTTATAAAAGGTAAAGCGTGCTCCTGTCACCTTGGCTGCAGTAGCAAAGTCTAATATTCCTAGCTCATCACCTATATCCCAATGGGGCTTGGCCTCAAAGCTAAATTCTCTAGGCTCACCCCAACGACGAACCTCAACATTATCCTCTGAATCCTTGCCCTCTGGTACTGTAGTATGGGGTATATTAGGTATGGTAAGTAATATCTGGGACAGCTTTTCATCTAGGTCACGAATCTTCTCATCCATATCCTTTATGAGGCTTGAAACCTCCTGCATTTCTTTAATTATTAAACTGGCATCCTCTTTGTTCTTTTTAAGCTTGGCTATTTCCTGAGAAACCTTATTGCGCCTGCTTTTTAGCTGCTCAACCTCTAAAATCAAACCCCTCCTGCTTTCATCTAGCTTTAAAAATTCATCTAAGTTTAGCTTGGCTCCCCTCTTTGCCAGCCTTTCAGCTACTAGCTCAGGGTTTTGTCTAATATATTTTGCATCTAACAATACAAACACCTCCACAAAGATTTAAGAGTAGAAAAAATTATGAGTCAAGTTTAATAGACTAGCAAAGTAAAGAAATCTTAAAACAAAAAACCCGCCCCCTAATAACAGGGACGAGTATAGTAAACCCGCGTTGCCACCCTGGTTGAGGACTAAAACCCTCCACCTTGTCCGGGGTAACGGTCCGTACCGGAAATGCCTAGTTTAATGTTCAGCATTCAGCTCAGAGATGGATTCGGGTAGGTACTCCACCAGTTTGCAGCAACCACTGGCTCTCTAAAGAAGCAGGCTACCCTACTAGTTCTCATCATTGCTTTTATATATTATACTATAGTTTTATACTTTTGCAACAGTTTTATGCTCCAAAGCATTGATCCAAATAACCTGAGAACTGGCTATCATATTTATCTTAGGCTAGCAGTATATATAATTTTAATAGGGCAAAAATATACTTGGACAAATTTACTAAAGGGTGTTGCGCATGAACAAGCTTGATATAATAGCCCAGCTAGGCGATATAAAGGAACTAGAATACAAGAATACACTGGCCTTGACTAGTATAATTGAACTCTTATTAGAGAAAAACATAATTAGCAAGGAAGATATAAGTAGAAAGGCCGAAGAGCTTGACCAAATGGCCACTGCAGAGGCCTCCATTAATATAAAATGGCTATAAGGTCAAACCAGCCTATAGCCTTTCTTGTTTAGTGCACTTTCTATTCTGTCTAAAGCCTCTTGGGATTCTGCCTCTACTGTATGTAGGTGGACACCCTCTGTTAATGCAGACAAGGGCTCTGCATCATTTTTTTCCATGATCTTTAAATAGGCCCTAACATCGCTTGGGGATGATAGCTGTAGGCTACCCTTATACTCTCCATATATAGGGTGCTCTATGATTACATCAACAACCTTGCCCCCAAGATCTACAATTGTCATTAACTCATCCTCTATCTGCTCTTGACTATGTTTTACTGCCATTACCCGGCTTACCCTTTGCTGATAGGCAGAGGGTATCATATAGCCCTGGGGTGTGGCTATTATTTCATAGCCAGAGGCCCTTAAAATGGCTATGTCTTGGACAATTACCTGACGGCTGACCCCATAGCCTTTAGCAAGCTCAGAGCCTGTTATTGGGGATGAACTGCTCATTATCTGGTCGATTATACTCTTTCTCCGCTTTTTGGCAGACAATACGCCCACCTCCTCTTTCCTATATTATACCAAGCCATAGGCTAGCATACAAGAAGGTCATAAATAAGAGTAAGTTACCTCTGCCTGGAGTGCATAATTTTAAGTGTAAATGACACATACATGGACGCACAGGAGGTTATGCACATGACTGATTATAGCAAAATTACAGCCCTTTACTCCCGCCTTTCTGTGGGCGACGAGGACAGGGACGGCGGCGAGAGCAACAGCATACAGAACCAAGAGTTACTATGTAAAGGGTGGTTTCCACCACCTAATACATATGACTGCGGCTCATTTGTGGTGAATTGAAAAGCAGTTATAGGAAAGGAGTAGAAAAATCCTATATAACCGCTGAAAATCAACACGAAAGGAGCAATTTTTTATGAAATCTCTTTATGAACAAATGGGCGGCACATATCGTCAGGAGGGCGATTATCTTATCCCGAATCTGCTGCCGCCCGAAGACAGCGACACGCCGCTCGGCAAATATGGACGCCTGCGGCGTACATTCTTGAAGGAGCATCACAATGGTATTTACACCGCCATGCTGATGGACGGATCGCTTTGGGATCATCTGCATGAAATCGACAAGTCCTGCAAGGAACGCTTTGACCGCATCGTAACTCAGATGGCAGAACGGGAAAACGTGACCGAAGCCTTGAAAGCCGCCGACCAGATGGAATGGGTACGCCGCATGAACAATATCCGTAACCGGGCAGAAGAACTTGTTTTGGCAGACTATGTTTATGTGTGAGGTGCGCCATGAAAACAGTTTTGAAGCTCACCCTTTTGCCGGTGCTTTTCATCCTTGCCGTGATGGAACTGGCGAGCAGGCTTCTGTCCCGAACGGCACAGATCATCGTCACGGCAATCGGCAGTATTCTGTTTCTCGTTGTTATCCTCAGCGCAGTCTTTGGCATTGCGCCGACACCGGAATGTATCCGCAACGGAATCATCATTATTGCCGTTGTAACCGCCGCAAATCTGACCGCTGCTATTCCGGCACTGCTTGAAGCAGCACGGACAGCTCTGTCAAAAAAACTTATGTGAAATGTACCCTGCACACCTTTGGGATAATTATCCCGGAGGTGTGCTTTTTTTATTGCTTTTTCTCGTTATAATTGTTTCGGCAGGAAGAAGAACAGAAAACCATGTTAGAGCGTTCTGCAATGAACGCCCGCTGACAGTTCTTGCACATCCGCAGGGGCTTTGCTTCATCTGTCAGCATGAGGGAGAACATCATCTTAATATCCAGCATCAGCGAATGGAAGTCCCAGACAAGCACCGGCTTGTCTCTCAGCTCTATGTGGTAGGTCGGCGCATTTCCGTCAAAAGCCTCCATACCCTTTCTGTAAAGCATCAGGCTGTCCTCGTCCAGACTGTCCCTGTCCTCATAATACAGGAAAGAGGTCATAAAAGTAAATGACCAATCCCGGAAGATGCTTTTCAGCCAGTCATACCGTTCCCCGTAGTTTCGCATAAAGCTCATGACCGCAGACTGCGGGTATTCTCCATACGCCATAATGATGGGGATCATCGTCCTGTCGGTTTCATTCCATACGGATTCCATACCTCTTTTTGTGAAGTCCGGCTTTGTAAACGGGAAAAACAGATCAAGGTAATCCGTCGTTTCCATCGCTTCTTCCCGAATCATCTCATTTTTCGGGAGATATACCTTCTCGTACTCTACAAACTTTGCCGTTGTGGGAAGAGCCGTCATAATGCCGAGAAGTCCGTACTTGCAGGCGAACTCCCGGATCGCCTCCTGTATCTCCGCATCCGGTTTTATCTGAAAGCACATCAGCCCTATATCCATAGCCGCTAAGACCAGAGCTTCCGCATCCTTCATCGGGTCATACGGCTTCGGCATTGCGTCAGGTGCCGGGAGCAGATAAAGCTGCCCGTCCTTTTCTTTCCATTCATAATTATTATATCGCACCCAGCTTGCACTTGTATGTTCAAATAGTGTTTTCATCGGGTTCCTCCATTCCGTTTTCATACCGCAGTATAAAACGTTTTTCCATTTTTGTGGGCTTGTAGCCCCGATCCATCATTGCCGTCAAAGATCTGTACAGTTTCTTTCTGAGTTTTCCGTACATGACATCCCGGACTTTTCGGATATTTCTGTCCGTCTGGCTCCGCATCCTGGCCATTCTCTGCGGTGAAAAGCCATACATCCCCATGAAGTACAGCAGCTCCTTATGGGGCTCCTTCATATTCATGACCGCGTCCCGGATGTATTTCCTTGTTGTCAGATCGTGCATCTCATAGGGGCAGTCGGCAAGAAAATCCAAAAAATATCCTCGTAAAATCTGCCGTTCCGTCAGACTCAGTTCCGGGAAGATCAAAGCATCAAAGGTGTTCTTTACGCCGTATTCCAGCGGGATGGTGTTAGTATATAACTATGGACACGGAAAGTTGAACATTCTATAATATAACAAAGGAGTGTTCAATCATGGCAAAAAAACAAAAATCCTATACACCAGAATTCAAGCAGCAGATTGTAGACCTGCGTATTAAGGCTGGAAAAGGTATAACAGAATTATCTAACGAATATGGCGTTCCAAAGGGCACAATCTCTACCTGGGTAAAGCTTCTTTCCCCAATACAGGTTTCAGAGACAGAAACTATTTCTATGAAAGAGTATAAGGCTCTNNATCGCAAAGAGAAATTGATTACAACAAATTTAGTGATGAAGTTAAATATTACTATGACAAATCTAAGGGGCGTTACGGTGCTATTAAGATACAGCGAGATCTTGAAGAAGCCGGTATCCCTTGTTCTGTTAAAAGAGTGCAAAGACATATGGCTAAGCTTGGTCTTCGCAGTGTTGTAGTACGCAAATATAAGTATCAAAATAACCAAGGTAAGGTTCCAGACGATAAGGAAAATATACTAAATCGTGATTTTACTACTACAACAATAAACCAAAAATGGGTTACTGACATTACGTATATACATGTTCTTAAAGAGGGCTGGACTTATCTAGCATCAGTTATGGACTTATATAATAGGAAAATCATCGGTTATTCATATGGTAAAAATCCAACCGCCGAATTAGCTAAAAAGGCTGTAGAAAATGCATGTCTCAATGTAGAAGATACTACAGGTATTATCCTTCATTCAGATTTAGGCAGCCAATATACAAGCGCAGTATTTG
>MTKW01002057.1_pt1 | contig 32029 bp, 28 predicted proteins | sample 1042761 | NCBI WGS metagenome assembly MTKW01 (sample SAMN06205366, study PRJNA360243) | anaerobic digester metagenome | biome: Wastewater treatment plant; feature: Anaerobic digester sludge; material: sludge; isolation source: anaerobic digester fed with sludge from wastewater treatment plant ...
CAGAAACAGAGACGGTCTTTACATCGTCCATGGCAGCATCTATGGCCCTGATGACGGAATTGCTCTTGGGGGCGGTGGCTATGTAGATGGTTGCATGGGCAAGGATTATCCGGGCTTCAGGAAGCCCGACCTTCTCCACTGCACTAAGCGCCGCCGTTGCCACCAGCAGCGCATGAGAGTCGGCCATGCCCACATCTTCACTGGCGTGTATCATGAGCCTCCTGGCAATGAACCGCGGATCCTCGCCTGATTCGATCATCCTGGCAAGGTAGTGCAGAGCGGCATCAGGGTCGGAGCCACGCATGCTCTTTATGAAGGCGGAGACGACGTCGTAGTGCATGTCCCCTCCTCGGTCGTACCTGAGCGCTCTCCGCTGGATTGAGTCCTCAGCAACCTCCAGAGTAATGTGGATCTCGCCGTCTTTGTCAGCAGGCGTAGAGAGCGCCGCAACCTCTATTGCATTCAACGCAGTTCGAGCGTCGCCATTGGCGAAGTTGGAAATGTGATCGAGNNCGCCCAACGGCTCCAACTTGAATATCCGGGAACGGGAAACCAATGGAGGGTTAACGTCGAAGAATGGGTTTTCCGTCGTAGCTCCAATAAGCGTCACAGTACCATCCTCAACTGACGGCAGAAGCGCATCCTGCTGGGCTTTGTTGAACCTGTGGATTTCGTCGACAAAGAGGATCGTGCGAACGCCGTGAAGCTTCCACCTGTCCCGGGCAGCCGCCACCACCTGCCTGATGTCGGCAACCCCGGAAGTCACGGCATTGAGCCTTACAAAGTCTGCCTCCGTGGTGAGCGCGATGACCTCGGCAATCGTAGTCTTGCCCGAGCCCGGCGGCCCGTACAGTATTACCGACCCTAAGGTGTCGGCCTCAATAGCCCTTCGCAGGAGTTTGCCCGGTCCAAGTATGTGATCTTGCCCCAGTATCTCATCGATAGTGCGAGGCCTCATGCGGGCCGCCAGCGGAGCGCGACCGGCCCCTCCACGCTTTTCAGCGGCATAGTCAAACAAGTCATGGCCTGAAATCATGCGGCTCACCTCGGGTAGTCGTTAATTTGGCATGCATGTACAGTTCCATGATACATCATAGCATGATAAGTCATAGACAGAGGATATGGAGAATACGTGAGGAGAATCCATCGAGAAGACAGTATGAGGCTTGAGGAAGCTCGGAATCAGAACGGGCGAAAAATGACCCCACCATGCCGTAGCCTTGGCCGTTTCTCCCCTCGCCCGCGAGGTGGGTGCCCTCCCATCACGTTTGCGTTCCACGCCTTCACGCGGCCCACACGCCGGTGACAGAGTCCAGGCTCCCTTTGATGATGTGTTGGAAGTAAACAGCCAGAGTGCTTACGTACACAGCAGGGTAATCACCATTGATGCCGAGTACATGATATCATACGCCCCGAGACGTTTCAAGAAAGCCGCTACTGCCAAAACCTGAGGTAAATGGATGGAATGCGAGACGCTGCCACCGGTCCAGCAGCCTATTCCGCTGAATCGCTTCGTGCTTCAAGAATCCTTGCCGCCACGTCAGACTGGCTAACAAGCTCCTGGTCGCCAGTAGCCATCTTCTTCAGCATTACCGATTCCACGGCCAGCTCATCATCGCCTATGATTGCCACGAAGCGAGCTCCTGCCTTTCCCGCGTAACGCATCTGTGCCTTCATTCCCCGGTCAAGCATGTCAAAATCGGCGGATATTCCACGAGATCTCAATTCAAATGCGAGCTCAAATGCCTTTTCACGGGCCGCTTCGCCCAATGCTACGAAGTAGATGTCCGGCGGGGTATCATAGGCCCCTTCGCCAGCCATGGCGCGCATCGCAAGCACGCAACGCTCCAGCCCGCAGGCGACTCCAACCGCAGGCGTTGCGGGTCCACCCAGCTCTTCAACGAGCCCGTCGTAACGGCCGCCGCCACCGATGGCATCCTGAGATCCAATTCCGCCAACGTTGTACTCAAACGTGGTCCTAGTGTAATAGTCCAACCCTCTCACTAGCCTGGGGTTAATAGCATATTCCACATCCAGGCTATCCAGAAGCCGGCGAACCTCATCAAAGTGTTTGCGGCATTCGGGGCACAGGATATCGAGGATCATGGGCGGTTCCGGCAACGCCCGCCGGCACTCCTCCGACTTGCAGTCCAATAGCCGCAGAGGATTCCTGTCGTACCGCTTCCTGCACGATTGACACAATCTGCCCATCACTGGCCTGTAGGTCTCCTGCAGAAGTCTCCGATAGGCAGGCCTGCACTTAGGGCAGCCTATGGAGTTTACGTTGACGATCACATCTTGAATTCCTAATGAGCGGAATACTTCCAGCGGAACCGCGATGACTTCGGCATCCGCAGCAGGGCTCGGAGCACCGATCACCTCCAGGCCGAACTGGTGGAATTGACGATACCGGCCTGCCTGAGGCCGTTCATACCTGAACATCGGACCCAGGTAATAGACTTTCGCAGGTTGGGACATGCTTGCCAATCCGCGCTCCACGAGTGCCCTGACAACCGGCGCCGTGCCTTCAGGCCGCAGGGTGATAGAACGGTCTCCCCTGTCGGTGAAGGTGTACATCTCCTTCTCAACTATGTCGGTGGCTTCGCCAACACCACGCTCAAAGAGCTCTGTATGCTCGAATATCGGAGTGCGGATTTCCCGGTAACCCGCCCTCTCCGCAGCATTGCGGACGAGTTCTTCGACATGTTGCCACAATCCAACTTCGTCCGGAAGTATGTCATTAGTGCCTCTTGGCGCCGTAATGTCCACCCAAACACCCTCCCAATCTTGGTTATGAAAACGGGCGGGTGCGAGCCCGCCCGTGAGTCTCCCATGCTCTGGCTACTACTCGACAGATGTCGAATCCTCGGCCGACTCAGGCTGGTCATCAACCTCGCCCGAATCGTCAGCCGCATCGCCCTCATCAGCATCCTTTTCAGCCCTGGCAGCCTCCAAGGCTTCCCTTAGCTGTTCCTCCCAGCGTGCCCTGGCGGCCTCCTGGATCCCTGCAATCTTCTCTTCCTCCTGCGCCGCTTCATCATCCATGCCCATTTCGGTGTAGGCATCGCGGATCAAGCCATGCACTATCGGAGAGAATGTGAGATCCTGGCCTGCCAAATCTGACGCTTTCTGGTACAGATCACGAGCTCGCTCCGTGTCACCTGATTCCCTCAAGTTGTCGGCCTGGGCAATCAGCACGAACGGCTCCTCAGGCGCCATCTTGAGAGCGCTCTCGAACGCCGTCTGAGAATCCCTGGCCTTGCCTGCTGCTGCAAGCGCCTTGCCAAGGGATATCTGAAGATAGGGATCCTGCGGCGACTGCTTAATCGCCTTCCTGTAGTGCTTAACAGCCTCATCGTAATCGCCATCTGCCATGGCACGATAGGCGAGCACCCTCGGATCATATAGCCTTATCTTGGCATCTTCGCGAAGATCCTTGATAAACGTCTCCCTGTTGGCAAGCTCCTTACGGTATCGAATCAACTGTTCAATGTCATCCCTGGCGTCGTCATACTCGAGGTCGGGCTGTGTCGCTGCGACCTTATCGAACTCCGCCTGGATCTCTTCGTCTGTCACTTCAACAGGAGCAGCTACATTTGGATAGCTCCCAATGATCTGCCGTCGGCCCAGGTACTCCTTATAGCTTTTTGCAGTGAATCCCCAATTGGACAATGCAGAGATGAACTCCCGTTCGTCCGAAAAATAGGACTTGTCAGCCTCGAAGGCTGAATCCACCATGATCTGATTTGCTACATACCCTGCCTCCTTAGCAGCATCAAGTATCAGCGCGTCCTCTATCACAGTATCCATGGCTTCAGAGCGCAATACTTCTATGTCATCAGGAGTTATCCCGCCGGACTGAACCCGACGCGAGTATGCCTGTTGGAACTCTAGTGCCAGATCGAGGGCTGTCACCTTTACCGAATTCACCTTGGCAACAGTAAGCCTCGCAGCCGCGGTGTTGGCGTTAGAACCCGCAAAAAGCATTGGAATTATCATGCCCAGTGCAACAATACCCGCTATTACGGCAACAATTGTGCCAGCTCGCTTACGCATACCTGAGATCAAGACAATAACCCTCCCAGCCAAGCTCAATAGCCTACGTCATTGTATCGCACGAAGATTGGAGTGTCAACGAAAGCGAAATCGCCCATGCCATGCCTTCTCAGCTGCTACAGTTGTATCCGGGCCGTGTCCCGGATATATTCTAATCCTCTCGTCGAGGCTGAATATTACATCGAATATTGAGCGCCATAGGGCCTGCTCGTCGCCGCCGGCAAAGTCCGTTCGCCCCACGCCGCATGCAAACAACGTATCCCCTGTAAAGAGCGTGAGATCCTCAGCGAGCAGCAAACTTATTCCACCGGGGGTATGTCCTGGCGTCGCCAGCACCTCGAACTCCATCTCGCCAACCTTGAGCACATCGCCGCCTTCAAGGGTATGGTCAGCATCGAGGGGAAACTCCTTCCCGCCCGACCGCGCCAAAACGTGAAAGACGTCGTCAGGGGCGGCGAGCATGTGAGCATCAAGGGCTCCCACATATACAGACGCCCCGGTTGCGTTGCGCAACGCCCCATTTCCTCCGATATGGTCAGGATGGCCGTGCGTGTTTATTATTGTCCGGCACTTGAGGCCATTTTCGCCGAGCACTTCCTCGATACGGGGCGAAAAAGCGCCTGGATCGACCACCACTGCATCCTCATGGCCCCCGCGCCAGACGATATAGCAGTTTGTGGAGATTGGCCCAAGTACAAGCCTTTCTATGTTCAGCTTATCTATGTCTGCCAAATGAAACACGCCTCCCTGCGCTCCCAGTCACTCATTGCCTCTAAAAAGATTTCCCGCTGTCAATCAGGATAGTCACTGGCCCGTGGTTTGTAAGGCACACATCCATTTCCGCCCTGAAGATACCGGTTTCCACTGGAACACCCATGGCTCTCACGCCCCTTATGAATTCCTCGTAGAGCGAATTCGCATCTTCAGGGCTGGCTGCATCTGTGAAACTCGGACGCCGTCCCCGCCGGCAGTCTCCATACAATGTGAACTGGGATATGGCAAGCATGCTTCCTCCCACATCCAGGAGCGAAAGGTTGAGCTTGCCTTCATCATCATCGAAAATCCTCAAGTAAGGAATCTTGTCCACCATGTACCTGACGTCGTCCGGGCCGTCTTCCTCAGAAACGCCCAGTAGGACCACAAGACCATGGCCAATACTTCCTACTACCTCGCCTTCTACACTAACCGAAGCTTCGGTCACCCTCTGAACCACAGCCCTCAGCGACAAGCACCTCCACATCTTTCAAACAGCACAGCGGCGCCGTAGCAACCGCCCATCGCGAACGCAGAAGGTCAGTTGACTACTGCCCGGCGAACGCTTTGAACCCCCGAGATCCGCTTCAGCCTCTCAATAACGGAGTTCATATGCTTCACGTCATTTATCTCCATCGTCATGCTTATCAGAGCCAGACGATTCTTCGCTGTTCTGGCAGTAACAGCACTCACATGGGCCTTCATCTCGACGGTGGTATTGATCACAAGGGTTAGAAGGCCTGGCGCATCGTAGGCCTCCATCTCAATATCCACGGCGTATGATTCGCCTGCCTTCGTATCCCAGTAGACCTCAACCACCCGATCTTCTTCGTTATGCAGTATTATGGAGGCGTTACGACAGTCGAGTCTATGGACAGAAACGCCTCGTCCCCTGGTAACATATCCTATGATTTCATCGCCGGGCACAGGATTGCAGCACCTTGCAAATCGGACAAGCACGTTGTCTACGCCTGGAACTCTGACTCCATGAGATGACCTTGATTTGGGCCGTGTGGGCAACGGCCTGGGCGCCTCATCTGCAGCTCTTTCAGGAACGAGCCTGGTGACAACCTGGGCCGCTGATAGTTTGCCGTAGCCGACGCTTCCCAGAAGGTCGCTTGCACTCTGGTAGCTGAACTTCTGAGCCACCTCGAGCAGGCGCTCTTCCTTCATGTTGGCGCGGACTTCCAATCCGAGCCTTCTCAGTTCCTTCTCGATCAGCTCCTTGCCCTGCTCGACCGATGCCTCGCGCCGCTGCTCCTTGAGCCACTGCCTGATCTTTCCCTTGGCCTTCGACGTCTTGGCAATCGCAAGCCAGTCTCTGCTCGGCCCTGCCTGCGACTTGCTCGTAATGATCTCCACGATGTCACCTGTTGAAAGCTTAGTGGAGAGCGGAACCATTCTTCCGTTTACTCGAGCTCCGGAGCATGAGTGGCCTATGTCGGTATGGATGGAATAGGCGAAGTCCACCGGAGTGGACCCCGCAGGAAGCGTCTTCACGTCGCCTCGCGGCGTAAAAACATATACCTCGTCAGAGAAGAGGTCAACTTTCAGTGTTTCCACGAACTCAGTGCCGTTTCTTGTCTCTTTCTGCCACTCGAGAATCTGCCTCAGCCACGTGATCTTCTCCTCGAAGTCTCCTCCGCTGCCACCGCCCTCCTTGTAGCGCCAGTGAGCGGCAATACCGTATTCCGCGGTCCTGTGCATCTCCCATGTGCGTATCTGTATCTCCAGAGGTTCGCCCCGCGGACCTATCACGGTGGTATGGAGTGACTGATACATGTTTGACTTGGGCATGGCCACGTAATCCTTGAACCGCCCCGGAATAGGCTTCCAAATGCTGTGGACCGCTCCAAGAACGGCATAGCACTCTCGAAGCGTACCCACTATCACCCTCAGGCCCATGAGATCCCAGATCTCTCCAAAATCCTTGCCTTGCTTCTCCATCTTCCGGTATATGCTGTAGAAGTGTTTCGGACGCCCCTGGATCTCGGCAGAGATGCCTATCTCGTCAAGAGCAGCCTCAAGCGTCTCGCGGGCCTCCTCGATGTAGCCTTCCCGCTCCTGCCTCTTCGTGGCGACCCTCTCCACCAGCTCATAGTAGGCTATCGAATCGAGATACCTGAGGGAAAGATCCTCCAACTCCCATTTCATTCTCCACATGCCAAGCCTGTGTGCAAGGGGCGCATATATCTCCAGTGTCTCTCCGGCCACGCGTTTCTGTTTTTCAGGAGGAGAGTAGTCCAGAGTCCGCATGTTGTGAAGCCTGTCCGCCAATTTGATCAGAATGACCCTGATGTCCTTGGCCATGGCCACAAACATCTTTCGCAGGCTCTCAGCCTGTTGTTCCTCCCGGCTCTTAAAGTCCATCCGCGACAGTTTCGTTACCCCGTCCACAAGTGCTGCAATTTCGGGGCCAAAAGCCTCGCTGATCTCCCCGTAGCTCTTGCCTGTATCCTCAATGACGTCATGGAGAAGGCCTGCAGCTATTGTATTAGGATCCAGGTTCATGTCGGCAAGGATGAATGCCACAGCTACCGGATGGTCGAAGTAAGGCTCCCCCGACTCCCGCACCTGTCCATCGTGAGCCTTTTGTGCGTAGGCCCACGCATTCTCTATCAAGCTAAGGTCAACATCAGGACGGTTTGTCCTGGCCTTCTCAAGCAAGCCATCCAATGTGTGCCGCTTTTCGTGATGATCCATCCCCGCCGCCCTCCCTTCCGTTCACATCCAATCGAGTTTTGCCGGACTGAGCTACGCTTTCTTCTTTCCGCTAAACTTGTGAGACGATTTCCCGTTCGAGTCACGGGCGTCCGGGCTTCTTGATATCTTTGACGACCAATTCAGATTCCCTGCGGCCGTTCCATTCGTTTACCTGGAGGGAATAGACGACATCCACCTCGGGAAGACCCCGAACCAAGTTTCCATAGCTTCTGGCCATCCGAAAACCTATGGCGTCCACAACCTGGCCCCCGCGCCCCAGCTTGAGCTTGAGGTGCTTCCCATCGGCGCCTACATTTCTCCATTCCAGAACGAGCATATTCCTTGTTGCGAAAACAGGTGTCGGATTGCCAAATCCGTATGGCTCCAAACGCTCCAGTTCCCTGGCCAATTCAACGCTGATCTCCTCTTCATTCAGTTCTGCATCCACAAGCACTCTGGGAACAAGATCATCGTCTGTGAGCCATTCATGTCCTATGTCATTAAGCCTTTCCCTGAAGGAATCCAAGTTCTCTGCCTGTATCGACAATCCTGCAGCCTGCGAATGGCCTCCATACTTCAGCAAAAGGTCAGAACATTCGGTCAGAGCGGAATAGAGATTGAACGCAGGTATGCTCCTGGCTGATCCTCGCCCAACATCCCCCTCAAAGGATATGAGAACAGTCGGCCTGAACGTGAGTTCAGCTATTCTGGACGCAACTATTCCAATGACGCCACTGTGCCATGCATCAGACCCCAGCACTATTGCACGGGTATCCTGGGTGTTCATCTTGCTCACAGGCCTCCAGGCCTCACGCAATATGGCCAGCTCAATCTCTTGCCTTCTGCGATTCTCCTCATCAAGGATCGCTGCAAGCTCCGCAGCTTCCTCGCGTGAGTCCGTAAGGAACAACCTGGCGCCGAGGCTGGGATCGCCAAGCCTTCCTGCTGCGTTCACCCTCGGCGCAACCGTAAAACTCACATGTCCGGCCCGGATCTCTCTCCCTGCCAGGCCTGAAACATCTATCAGAGCACGAAGTCCCAGATTCGAGGATGGACTCATCATCTCCAGCCCAGCCCTGGCTATGATCCTGTTCTCCCCCTGCAGCGGAACTACATCGGCAATTGTTCCAAGCGCCACAATATCCAGGTATTTGTGGGGATCGGCCGCGCCTTCCGGCCTGCCCGCAAGCCTCCACAGAGCCTGACAAAGCTTGAACGCCACCCCTACCCCGGCCAGCTCCCTGAAGGGATACTCCGAATCGCCCCGCTTGGGGTTGATGACGCCGACACATGAAGGCAACATGTCCCCCGCTTCGTGGTGGTCAGTAACGATCACATCAATGCCAAGATCCGACGCAAGGCCGATTTCCTCGATGGCGCTGACGCCGCAATCTACTGTGATCAATAGCGATACGCCATCCTCGGCAGCCTTCTCTATCGCCTCGGTGCTCAAGCCATAACCTTCTACAAGCCGGTTAGGAATATGGTAGTCCACATCCGCCCCGAGAGCCCTCAAAACCGAAACCATTAGCGACACAGAGGTTATCCCGTCAACATCATAATCGCCGTACACCCGTATTCTCTCACCGTCTTCGACAGCGGAAAGAAGCCTTGCCGCCGACCTATCCATGTCGGGCATGGCAAAGGGGTCATGCATATCAGATAGCTCGGGCGAGAGGAACGCCCGTACAGACCANNCGCAGCTTGAAGCCAGGCGTTCCTCCGTTTTCGGGTCGCCCTCGCGAAGTTCCCATATCTTTTCTCTTGCGGCCATACATTTCTCCACCTTAATCAGAAACCATTCGACTTTTGCTCGAGTTCCCCTTCTCGTCAATCTACATGATTCAATACTACCACGTTTGGACCCTCTCTCGCTCATCCGTAACGAGTTTTGCAAGGAGGTCGCGATCGAACTCGTCAACAACGTACAGGGTTCCATGGGCAATTTCAGCCAGCTTACGAAGGAAACCCCTGTTTGGAGCGAGACCTATGCATGTGAAAGGCAACTCATTTCTGGCAATCTGTTCCGCAGCCATCAGTGCGTCCCTTGCAGGATCCCCCGTCCAGTAGTTCATCGTGGGTATGCCATCTGTAAGCAGAACAAGCATTGTCGGTATTCCTTTGCGTGATCCGAGCAACTTCACAGCCTCTACAATCCCTGCAGCCAGCGGTGTCAGCCCGGCAGGTCTCACAGTGGCCAAGCCCTCCTCAAGGACTCTGACTGATCTCGCCCTCAACACGTGCTGGGTCACTGTTCTGTCCTGAAACGTAAGCACGCTCACCTTATCGCGGCACGTGAGAAACAGATGCCGCGCGAGGTGTTTTGCAGCCTGTATACGCCTTCCCGCCATACTTGCACTGGCGTCTATCAGCAGGCAAACATCTACTCTGGCCGGATGCCTGACCTGCTCTATCCGGATGTCCTTCCGCTGGATCGCGCCTAGAGTGCCCTCAGTTGCACATCGCACCGCCCAATGTCGCACCGTTTCGCCCACGGAAATGCTGCCCCGGTGGTCAGCTTCTGACGCAGGCACTACAGCACGAACACGACCCGGCCCGTTTTCAGACCTTCTTCCTTTGGAGAAATCGCTCCGCTCCAAAGGCGTTGTACATGGCTTCGAGCTCCGCCGGATGATGCGGCGCACCTGATTCTCCACCTCTCTGGCGAACCTTCTGAGAAAAGACTCAAGGCGTCTGCCTTTTTCTGTAAGTTCGAGTCCGGCACCCTCTCCGTCCACGATTTCGAGGGTTCGCAGCTTGGACAACATTCCCTCAGCATCCCCAAATTCCCGTTCCAGCAACGCATAGGGGTTTTCACGCCTGTTTGGACCTGCCATGCATTCAAGAAACGACCTGAAGCTGGCTACAGACCCGAAGTCAACGCAGGCATCCAGAGCTTGCTTCATCAAGTTTTGGACACTCTGCTCCCCGTGATCGGAACTAGGCTGGCGCATGTATGAATCAGTAGGAGACGAATAAGGAGACAGATCGAGCGGCGCTTGACCAGATGAAAGGGCATTCTCGATTCGCTCTAGTTGGCGTAGGCCGGTGCCGCTCGACAGGATTGCAGATTCTACCTCGCGGACTATGTAATATATCAGCCCCGCCATTTCAGGGGGAAGGTATGAGGCAACATGAACGTGTCCACGATGGGCAAGCCTGAGCGATGCCTTCCTTCCGTAGTTGAGCGTACCCGTGACGCGTCCGCCGCCTGTCCCTGTCTGAACGTCGATGAAATCCGCGAGCCCAGCAATGGACCAAATAGGCCCACTGAGGGCAAGGAAGGGTCCGGGAATCGTGGACATCTCACGGGAGAAATCCTCAACAGCCCGTCTTATTGCCGCAGCCGCCACGCGATGGTCAACATCTGCCAGCTCGTGGAAGATGTCAATATGGACCACATCATCTGGAGAGGATCGCTGGTAGAAGACCTGTCCTGCATCCAGGTGACACTGAACCTCAGCCTGTTCGGGATGGCGGGGGTCGATTACATGCACCCTTCTTGACACTAAGGCAGTCTCGCCTATCCTTACGCCACGTCCGATGCTCAGCTCCTGATTGGCATCGCGAGTGAACCTGAGAAGATCCTCGACGTTCAAGCCAGGTCATCCTCGAGGAACACGATTTTGGGACCGATGTCTGTTATAGGCAGCGCAGGTTTCGGAGGGCATACTTCACTCACCTGACCGGATTCAGGCTGCGGACGCGCTCCACCCGCATAGCCCCCATCCTCTCCTCCATCTGGTTCTCCGGCTGCGCCCCGGAACCCGTGCCCGGCCCTTCTGGAGCCTGGTCGATGACTGCTTCCGCTCTCCGCCGACTCTTTGCCGGAGTGCTCCTCCGACCTCATTCGTTCAAGCAACCTATGGAGGATTCCTCTCAGCCCGGGACCGCCATATCCAAGTCCGCTTGGCTGCTCGGTTGCTTCAGCATTCTCTGAGCCCGATCGAGACTCGCCACTGTTGCGGAGGCCAGGCGGTCTGGGAAGCGGTTCGTCGCGCCCTAAGCGTCGGGCCTCGCATATGTCAGCCGTGCCCGCCGCGGCCTCGGGCGCCCCTGGCGGCCCAACCTCTGGCCGCGCAAGTCCGCCATAGCTCGCAGGGGCGCCTGGACGCGAATGGCCATGCCCTGACTTCTCCTGCAATGCATCAACATACCTGAGTATGTTTGCCAGAGTGGCCACATCAACCCTGTGGCGCAAAGCCAAAGGCAGCACTACTCGAATATCCTCCATTGAAACGCAGCTGCGGCCTGCCAACGCCGCCCTGCAACGAGCTGCACTCCTCGCCGACTCCATAGCCCTGATGCTCTCGATGTCAAAGTCTACGTAGATGCTTGCCAGAAGCTCAAGGAGGTCATCAGAGAACTCTACCTTAGGAGCCAGCAGCGCTGCAGCCGTCAACCGCCCCGGCCAACTTCCTGAAGCCATCGAGCCGCACATACTGGCCTGGCTGCCTGCGGCCTCCGGCAGTTCGCCTGCATCCTGCGGGTCAATCCGGGTTCTGCAAGCGCAGATCGGCGAAGCCTTGAGCCTGTCAGAGCACTCTACGCTTCCAATATCAAGCCCGTTACCCAACCGCCTCATGTGCGCCCTCGGGTCCACAAATTCATCGTACTCCAGGATCCGCCGTATCATCGAAGCCTGGCTAGTTCGTCCCATTTCCACAGAAAGGTCGAACCTGTCGGAAAGCTGCCGTCTGACGTCCTCAAGGGGCCCGGGATCCTCATCAGGGTTCGACGCCGCCCAAACGCTGATCTCCACCGGCATCGAGACAACAGGCAAGCCTGCCTCCTCAATCTGCACACGCCCTGGCCTGGTTCCCATCACATCCAGCAGAACATCAGTAAGCTCAGGCGAAGTGTCAGCGAGCCGGTTTACCTCATCGACGAAGAGAATTCCCCGATTCGATTTTGGAATGGTTCCCGGAAGCAGGGCAGCATGAGGCTTGTCTCGATCCATAACTTGTGCCAGATCAATGCTTCCCACAACAGTCCCCAGTTTGGCCGAGTGTGAGATTTCGCGAAAAGGCATGCGGATCCGCTCCGACGCCAGCCCGCTCAGGTCAGACGTCGGAAGATCGCGGTGAGCGGGGCAGTGCGGCGTCCATACCCGACAATTCTGTTCGCATTCCGCTATTCGTTCTATTGTCGGAAGAATACCGGCGGCAGATCTGAAGATCGTTGTCTTTCCTGTTCCCCTTACGCCCTCTGCGTGCACATGCATGGGGCGGCCCGCAAGTGATGACACTATAGATATTTCTACCGCGGCAAATAGCAGAGCGTTTCCCTCGTGTTTGACAAGGTCGTCGTATGAACGCAAGATAGACCCCTCCGCATCAGTGCTATGCCTGAAGTAGTATTGCACCGTGTGGAGGCTTTGATTCCAGCTCCCGCCATGTTGCCTTCCAGGCACACAGATCCAGAGCACCTAGAGCATCGATAGCAGTGCCGCCATATCGTCTCCTGCCTGGTATCCCCAATGCCGAGCGACCAATTTCGTGCAGGCCCCCTCTCCGATCAGCTGATAGACGGTATTTTCAGAAGCGCGTGCAGATTCCTCATAGCAACCGCCTAGAGCAAACAAACGCCGTTAATCTCAAGCTTAAACTCGCACTCAAGAACTTCAGCGGCACGCCTGCACATAAGCATGCGAGTAAGGAAGATCTCGAAGTAGTCCATTACAGGGCATATCTCCGTATCAATCGTTACAGTCAGGGTAATGATGCGATTCTTCGAGTCAACTTCGAGGAACGAACGCTCAGCAGCATAGGAGACTCTGTCATGTATGTCAAAAGTCGCAATCTCTCGTTTGCTCACTCTCGTCCTGTGCACATCGCTCTTGTCAGCCAGTATTACTGCGGCCGCAACCTCGTTGACCGGGTGCCCGTATTCCTCCTCATGATTACCGACGGCGGCCATGACCACGGCTACTTCGTCTGGATCCATTCCCATTCTCGTCAAAACGCTCATCGCTATGAAAGCGCTGCTCTGCCCGTGGTGGTCACGGGAAATAGCGTTTCCTATGTCATGGAGATAGCCTGCGATTCCAGCGACTTCGGCAGTTCGCGCAGGATAGTCAAGCCTAACCAGTACATTATGGGCAATGCTAGATACCAAACCTGCATGCCTGTACCCGTGTTCCGTGAACCCTATCGCCTTAGTATTCGCCATGGCGCGCTTTATGTACGCATCTATTTCCGGATCCTGTTTCACGTCCTTTAGGGCAATCTTCTTAGTCAACTGCCTGTAGCGCCTCCTTTCTTCAGCGTAGTAGTGATACAGATTCTCTCACAATGATAAGACAGCCGCGCCGAAGCGGCGCGGCGCGGTAATATGCCATTTACGTGATCAAATGTAGTCGAATGCATACTGGTCAAGGGGCCCGTACGGCACGTATAGCGTCCATGTGAGGCTCTTGATGGCCCTGCCCGCAAATCTTGAGTCCACACTCCAGAAAGGCATTATTGCGTAGGTGCGCATCGCACCTCCCACTGGAAGCGGCTTCTCGGGCACGGCAGCTGGCGGCTGCGCGAAGTACTTTCCACGGACTGCGTCGTCAGCTTCTACGACATAAAAAGCCTCAAGCGAAGGGTAGATAAAGCATTCCCCGGGACCTGAGACGTTCTCCACAATGATGTCGAACTTGATCTCCGGGGGCACCTCCAGTATCCCGACTACCCGAACCCGTACTCCCCCTATCTCCCTGGCTTTGGCGAACAAGCCTTTTCGATAGGAAAGGGATATCCACTCCCCGCCCAGCATCTTGTCGTCCACGACTCTGTATCGGCCCGCAATGTCGCGCAGTTTCAGGTATCTGAGCCTGACCTGGCCATCTGAGTTCTCGTAGTAGATCTTGGCACGCACACTGTCGCCCAGGTTGGCCGTCTCTATTGCCATGATTGAAGCCAAACCGTCAGTCTTGCCCTCGCGGGATCCGACGTATTCCACCCATGACAAGGCTGCATCGTCCGCAAACCCCTCTGCTCGACGCCAATCGCCTTGTTGAAAGGCGGTAAGATACTCACGAGCAACCTCTTCAGCTGTGGCAGTGCTGACAGCACCCGCGGGGCTGTGCAGCACCGCCACCAGGACGGCCAAGACGGCAAGCACGGCCCATCTCTTGTTAGTCATTATGTAGAGGCCTCCTCAATCGTGCCTTGCGAACTATGAGGTTTTCTCGTCCGTCTCCTTTTCCTTACCCACGTTGTCCTTACCGAGCACGTCCTGAACTCCCCATTTGGCCAACCGTACGACCAACCGTTCGCCTTGCCCGGCAATGTTGAGCAGCACTGCGTCATCCTTGATGTCGATTATCTCACCATATATGCCGCCTATGGTGGTTACCCTGTTGCCCTTTCGCAATCCCGCAATCATCGCATCGCGCTGTTGCTGTTGTTTCTTCTGTGGTCTGATCAGCATGAAATAGAATAGCACCATCAGTACCACAAACGGGAGCAAAGCTCCTAGTAAGCTTGGGGCCTGGCCTGCTTGTCCTTCCATTCGATACTTACCTCCATTTCCCATTCTGCTTGTGTCCTAGTTATTATACCAGATCTCCCATTGTTCCTTCCTGTATTCCGAAAAAGTCCCCTCGACAATGGCTGAACGGCACTCCTCCATCATTCTTACAAGGTGCCTGAGGTTGTGTATGGACGTAAGCCTTATCCCCAGCACCTCACCGGCTTTCAGAAGATGGCGTATGTATGCTCTTGAGAAGTTCCGGCACGCGTAGCAATCGCAACCCGCATCAAGCGGCCGAAAATCCTCAGCATAAGACGCATCCCTCACTATGATTCGGCCCTCACGCGTAAACACAGTGCCGTTTCGCGCAACCCTGGTGGGAAGGACACAGTCGAACATGTCGACTCCCCGGGCAACACCCTCAAGCAATGCGTCAGGTGACCCTATTCCCATAAGATACCTGGGCTTATCCTCCGGAAGGCAAGGAACAGTCTCGTCCAAGATGGAGTACATCAAATCCTTCGGCTCTCCCACAGAAAGCCCGCCAATCGCATACCCCGGGAACCCAAGCGATGATATGTCAGCCGCTGAGCTCTTTCTGAGGTCTGGATAGACAGATCCCTGGACAATCCCGAAAAGAGCCTGGTCTTCCCTGGAATGAGCTTCAAGGCACCTTTCGGCCCAGCGCGCAGTCATGGCGGCCGACTCCCTGGCGTACTCGTAATCACATGGGTACGGAGTGCACTCGTCAAAACACATTGCAATATCTGCGCCCAGAGCCATCTGGATCTCCATCACCCGCTCAGGAGTGAACATATGGGGCGAACCGTCAATGTGGGACCTGAACTCTACTCCCTCCTCTGTGATGGTTCGGAGAGGCCCAAGAGAGAATACCTGGTATCCTCCGCTGTCGGTCAATACGGCTCCATCCCATGACATGAACGAATGCAATCCGCCTGCCTTCTCAATCAGCTCATGCCCGGGGCGCAAGTACAGATGGTACGTGTTAGACAGAATGATACCTGCCCCGATCTCGCGCAGCTCTTCCGGAGAAACGGTTTTCACTGATGCCTGCGTGCCCACTGGCATGAACACAGGCGTTGGAACCTCTCCATGCGGAGTAAGCAACTTCCCTGCTCGTGCCATGGTGTCGTCCGATCGCTTTTCAACCCTGAAATCTATTGCCGTAATAAGCATCACTCCGTAGAAATCAAACTCCATTTCCAGCATGCCGCCGACTACAGTATGAGCATCGCATCTCCAAACGAAAAGAACCTGTACCGCTCTGCTATCGCCTGGCGATATGCACTAAGAACGAACTCTCTTCCGGCAAAGGCCGACACCATCATGAGCAAAGTCGACTTCGGAAGGTGGAAGTTCGTGACCATTGCGTCAATGGAACGGAAGGTATATCCGGGGTATACGAATATGCTCGTCCATCCGTCGCCCGGCCGAATCAGCCCGTTCGGTTCCGCAACAGTCTCCAGCGTGCGAACGGTCGTCGTTCCTATAGCCACAATCCGCCCACCGGCACATCTAGTCCTGTTGATGGCCTCCGCAGCCTCAGTCGATACATGGTAGTGCTCGGAGTGCATCACATGCTCTTCAACGTTCTCAGTTTTCACAGGACGGAAAGTGCCCAGCCCTACATGGAGAGTGATGCGAACGACCTCAACTCCCTTGCGGGCCACCTCTCCAAGAAGCTCAGGGGTGAAATGAAGGCCCGCAGTGGGCGCCGCAGCCGAACCCCGCGTTCGAGCATATACCGTTTGATACCTCTCGCTATCCCGAAGAGCCGCCCTTATGTAATGGGGAACAGGCATCTCGCCTATCTCATCGACGACCCTGTCTACGCCCTCGGGCGCTTCGAATGAGACCACTCGGCCCCCGTAGTCCGTCTTCTCGAGCACATTACCTGTCATGCGGCCACTGCCAAACGACAGCCGCTCACCCACATTGGCACGCTTTCCGGGTCTGGCCAAACACTCCCAGACTCCGGGAGCAGTCTCCTCGAGGAGCAGGAGCTCAACCTTGCCCCCGGTCTCTCGCCGTCCCCAGAGCCTGGCCGGGATGACGCGCGTGTCATTTATGACGAGAGCATCCCCCGAGCGCAGGAAAGCGGGAAGCTCAGAGAAGGACCTATGCTCTATGGATTGGACATCGCGCCTCAAAACCATCAGCCGGGATGCGTCCCTTCGCTCTATTGGAGTCTGCGCAATGAGCTCTTCAGGAAGCTCGTAGTCGAAATCATCTACCCTCATATGCATGTCCCTTCCCCGGTCCGCCGCGACCTTCGCCCTAGCGCTGCTCGCAACCTTACTCTGAATATCCCAGCCTGTCAAGGATTGACTGATCATCCCGCCATCGCCTTCGCACCTTGACCCAGGTTTGCAGGTTGATCTGCGAACCGAGCAGCCTCTCGGCCTCAAGCCTGGCTCGAATTCCAGCCTCTTTGAGAACCCTACCGCCCGCCCCTATCACAATTCCCTTCTGCGACTCGCGTTCAACGTACACAGCGGCCCTCACATCCACTATGTCCTTGTCGTCCCGGGGGGTCATCTCCTCAACCACAACTGCTATTGAGTGGGGTATCTCCTCGCGAGTCAACTCAAGAAGCTTCTCGCGAATCAGCTCCGCGATGAGGAATTCTTCAGGACGATCTACGACTACGTCGGGCGGGTAGTACATCGGCCCTTCCGGCATGGCATCGGCTATCTCTCGAAGCAGGCCATCCATGTTTTCGCCGGTCGCAGCCGAAACAGCCCTAACCTTCTTGAAATCGCCCAGAGCCAGGCAGGCTTCCTCAGCGCGCCTCAACCCCTCAGCATCCACAAGATCTCTCTTGTTGACTATGAGCCATGCGGGAACAGCGCAGTCTGCCACGTACGACGCAGCAGCCCGGTCGTCGGCTCGGGCGGGAGACGTCGCATCAGCCACAAGCAGTATGAGGTCAACCCCTTCCATGGCTCCCCTGGCCGCCTCGACCATCCTCTCGCCAAGGCCGTGCCGGGGTTTGTGTATTCCAGGGGTATCAATGAAGACTACTTGTGCGTCGGGCAGATTCGCTATGGCATTTATCCTGTTTCGCGTGGTCTGGCGCTTGTCAGAAACTATCGAGACTTTCGCGCCGACTAGACTATTGAGAAGCGTGGACTTGCCCACACTGGGCTTGCCCACTATTGACACAAACCCGGACTTCAATTACTCCATATCCTCCGATGTGAACGCCAGGGGAAGCAGTTCGCGCAGGGTCATGATGGTCCTGGCATCTCCTTCCCCGGCCATGATTACTGGCATGTCAAGCCCAAATTCGGCCATGAACTGACGGCATATTCCGCACGGACTGACCGGCTCAGGCGAAGCTCCGCATACAGCCACTCCCAGGAATCTTCGTTCGCCTTCCGAAATCGCCTTGACGAAAGCCGTTCGCTCTGCACATATTGTTGCTCCGAAAGAGGCATTTTCTACATTGCAGCCAGCATAAATCCGCCCGCTATCGGCGAGAACTGCCGCTCCGACTCTAAAGCCGGAATAAGGGACATAAGCGTTCTGGCGCGCACTACGTGCTGCCTGTACAAGCATGTCCTCAATATCGGATCTCTGAGTGTGTGCCACATCTATGACTGTGACATTCTCCGACAATTACATCCACCCCCGAGTTCCCTCTACACAGAGCTGATCTTGACCGCGGTTCCCGTCGGCACGATTTGCACCCATGTAGTGCCAGGGCACAGCTGAATGTTGCCGCCGGCTTCGCTGACATAGACCGCAGGTTCTCTCAGCGAGGAGTCTCGAATCCAACGCCCTCGCGTCACCTGGCCGCGACTAAAGACTAATGCCTCTCCGCTCCCTGCAAGCTCCATGTATAACCTGCCTTCACTATCCACCACTCGAGTCTCAACCAACTCGATGATAACGTTCTTTGCCTCAATCTGCATTCCGGTATTCAGGTCGACATGCGCATCCTGCGCAATGGAACGCAGCCAGGAATCTGTGCCGATATCATATTCCCACTTTACTGAATATCCAGGCCAGTACGATATCGTCACGTCGTTCGCGCTCGCCTGCCTGCCAGCCTCTTCTTCTGTGAAAACGTAACCTGAGCGAGCAGACTTAGTTGGATAACCCATGTCGTATGCGCGTTTGACAATCGACTCTGCTTTCGCATAGAGATTGTGCGGGGCACGCCTTGCTTTGTCGCGATAGAAGACGCTTCCGTTCTCAAGCTCGTTTACCGAAGGGTAGCCCAGTTTGTCTATCATCTGCAGGCCATCCAGGCTTCCTCCGCAGTGCGCCAGGACTGTGCCGTGTTGGGCGGCAATATCTACGATGTAGGAGCGCACGCTCCTTATGGGACCGATGGCAATAGATGAGTTTTGCGAGTAGAACGCAAGGAATCGAGTGATGCCACCCTCGGTCATCATCTCATACACCAAAGAGGCGGCGGCAAGCCCACGCTGAGGCCTTGCTGCCGGCGAATTCTCAATGACTGCAGCAAAGTAGTCCACATCTTCTGTCGGAAGAAGGTACAGGCCTGTGAGGGGATCTGTAATGGCGTCAGTATCCCCGGCTTCATCAGGCAGAGACAGTTCAGGCGATGCTTCTCGGCCGAGAGGCATCGCCGGGATGTGAAGCCTCACAAGCGCCGTGCCGACAGCCAGTGTGATGAAGATAATCACTAAACTTCGGCATCGGCCAGACGTCACCACTGAAGGCCTCCTTTGTGATAAGCAGCAAGAGAGAGACTGGACTCGCGCTTGATCTCAAGCCGCTTGTCGGTCCTGGCGAACTCAGACACCATCGGCTGGAGGGCCCGTTCCAGCGAACGGGGGTTCCCCACAGCGTATATTCGTATTGGGTTAACCGCAACCGGACGCTGGTTAACCAGAACTATGGGGCCGATGCATCTGATTGATGAGGTAGCGATTACCCGCTCGCCCCCGACCTGGGCGCCAATTGCTCCGGCTGCAAAGAGCCTATCCAGAATCTCAGAGACATCCCTCTGGTGGACTATCTCGTGGAAGCCGTAGCCTGACGGGGCGTCGTACGCCAGAACCATGACACCCGCGCCCTCCAGCTCAGAAAGGCCGGCAGCCTTTCTCAATTCAGCACCTTGCTCATTGAGGGAGTCGATCTCCCGCGCGAGCACTTCAGCCTGGGTTGCAAGATCTCCCGTATCAAACGAGACACCCGACTGGTCTATAACAACCTCTATTGCCGTGGGCGACCTGGCAATCAACGGGTCGTCGCTGATTGCCGTGCGGGTGGACTTCTCAAGCGCATTCTGCCTGTCCTGAACTTGCGACCCGGAAGTTCCGGGTGTGATCAGAATGTATGCGCCCTGTCCTGCATAGCTCTCGACCCTGTTGTCAAGGCTGAGAAGTTCCAGAACCCGCCCTCTGGCCGCGTTCAGCCGATCCGCCTGAACAGCCTCGTACAATTGGGCAGAAGCCTCTGCCAGCTCACGCCCTATCTCTTCAGTACTGCGCGCACCAATCAGACCTTCAGCTGCGCCGCGCAAAACCGGATCCGCGCTTCCGACACCGGCGAATTCATCCCTTTGAAGCATGGTTCTTTGCACGTCAACATAGTTCATTGCGCCGAGCCTCGCCATGTCGAGCACGCTCAACTCCCCTGGCAACCTTATGATTCCAACATGCCGCCCTATGACAAGAGCGTCGAAAAGAAGCACAATAGATGCCAGCAGAAGTAGGGCAAACCAATCCAGTTCGCCCATTCTGACGACTCTGCGCCTCCTTACCTTCCGCCACTTGATAGGCTTATCATTGGGCGCGGTACGGCGATAAGCTAATGTTGTCATACCGCTCCACTTCCACTCTGATCCCCCATCGTTTGAGGGAGTTTATTATGAGGTCAAGACTGCTCTCAAGCACCTGCGGGTCCCCCACAGCCTTTATGACAACCGGGTTGACCGGTATCGGACTCTGGTTCACAAGAATCTGCGGGCCGGCCGAACGTATTGAGGACGTAGCGACAAGCCTCTGGCCGCCAACCTCGACTCCCTGAGCGCCTGCGGCATACAGCTCGTTGACTACGTCGCGCACATCCTTATCCTGAACCACTTCATCGCTTGTGAAGCCTGATTCGGCATCGTACATCGATACGGCAATTCCCCATCCCGTTAGCGCAGAGTATCCGGCTGCACGCCTCAATTCATCAAGCGAAAGCCTCAGAGAGTCGCTTTCATCCCGCAGCAAGCGCACCCTATCCTGCATTGTTCTGGGCGTAATGACGTTAGCTTTGCCACCCGCAATTTCGATATCTATCGCCCCTGTCAACCCTGTCAAAGCCGGACTCTTCTGAATGGAGTCTATCGCGGTAAGCGACAGAACATGAGCTGCATCCTCCACTACAATCCTTCCGTCCTGCCCTACTGAGACAGTTATCATGGCCTGTCCCGTAACTGCAATCACCTGCGGATCAGAGTTGATTATCGCGAGAACAGCCTCACGCCTGCGGTTCTCCTGCTCGCGCTCGATCACATCCCCCGTAGCCCTTCCGTAGTATCCCATGATATACGCGATGGACTCAGCGTCATTCGCTTTAGAGACTTCAAACTTGAACTTGGCAAGAGCATCACGAACTGCGGTATTGCGATCGACACCCAGCTTGATCGCTTGCCCCTCATAGTAGTCGGCAAGGGACAAGGCGCCCTGGCGGAGCAATTCCGTCTTTGAGACTTCACCCGGGAAAGTGATCAGCTCTGCAGCACGGGCAAGCACCAGGATATTGACGAACAGAAGAACTATTATTATTCCTGTCAGCCACTGCCGCTGCCTGCGGACTGACTTGGTGGTATCAGACTTTGGCTTGGAAGACATGTAGGCGGTCACCTCACATTAGCCGTGACGCGATCGTAGACAGCACCTTGGGACCTAGTATGAGGACTCCGACTATTGCAGCTCCTACCGCCGACACCAGCACGGCGCCGGCAGCGACATTCTTTGCCTCAGCCGCCAGAGAGTCATATTCTTTAGTAACAAGATCCACACAGTGCTCAATAGCAGTATTCACCATCTCTGCGGTAATAACCATTGCTGCAGCCAGAGCCATTATTGCAACTTCTTCAGCGCTCAATTTGAAGAGGACGGAGACTACTCCCATGGTTATAGCCGCAATCCAATGTATGCGCACATTCCTCTCACTCTTTAGCGCCTGCACAACTCCGATGCCAGCGTACCTGAAGCTTTCGCGTAGATTGCGCGCCTTCAAAACACACGCCCCCACCTCAGCGCGGCAGCCCGATCCTATTCATGACTGATTCTTCTAGTCTCCTCATGCAGGCCGCATCCTCGGCTTCTTCGTGATCATAGCCAAGGAGATGCAGCACGCCGTGGACGGTGAGATAACAGACCTCCCTCGAAAGCGAGTGCCCGTAATCTTCGGCCTGACCAGAGGCGCGTTCCAGCGAGATGACTACATCACCTAGAAGAACCTCTTCCGCTGCCGCAAATTCATAGTACATTCCATCGTATTCAGTAGGAGGAATCACGTTAGGACAATCAGGGCAGTCAGCTATTTCAACACACTCACCATCATCTGCCACAAGCTCGTCCGGATCCTCCAGGGGAAAAGAGAGAACATCAGTCGGCTCTGGAACCCCTCTGTAAGCTTCGTTGAGTTGAGCAATCTCCTTATCATCAACGAAGCTGATGTCCACTTCGTAGTTGTTGTGTCCCATAACCATCTGTAGCGCTATTGCAACTGCCCCCTTTACTTCTGCTTCTAATTCATCGGTAACGTCGACCTTGTCTTGCCTATTAAGAATCTCAGCGGGCATTTTCGTCCCTCCCGAGCGTTTTCCTATCGCCAATGGCGCTTCTGGTATCAGTTTCGCCGCTCGCGGCCTGTTTCGAAGACAAGCCCGCAGCCTCATCCCTGGCCGAGCTCCCTGCCGTATCTCTTCCGCCATTTGCCGACGGCTCGTTTGATGGCAGTTCAGGATACTCGACCCGCTCATGGTATACCCCGCTTAAGACATTGATAAAAGCGTTTTCTATCTCATTCAGTTCCCTGAGGGTGAGGTCGCATTCGTCCAACTGGCCGTCATTCAACTTCTCCCTGATTATCTTCCTTACGGCGTTCTTAACCTGCCAGGAAGATGGGTCAGACATTGAACGCACAGCCGCCTCCACCGAATCTGCAAGCATCACAACAGCTGCCTCCCGCGTCTGTGGCTTCGGCCCCGGATACCTGAAGTCCTTTTCGTCTATGCACAGATCTCGCTCACTTTCAGAAGCTCTCGCATAGAAGAACGAAACCAGGCCGGTGCCATGGTGCTGTTGGATCATGCCGGCAACCGGCGCAGGAAGTTTGTACTGCTTAGCCAACTCCACCCCGTCTTTCACATGCGATGTTATGACAAGCGTGGAGAGGGCCGGACTGATCTTGTCGTGCGGGTTAGCCTGCGCAAACTGGTTCTCGGCAAAGAAATACGGGCGCTTAAGCTTGCCGCAGTCGTGGTAAAGCGCACCCACACGCACGAGCAACGCGTCCGCTCCTATGGCCTGGGCCGCCGTTTCACCCAGGTTCCCTACAAGAATCGAATGATGGTAAGTGCCAGGCGCCTCCAGCAGAAGCCGCCGGAGAAGCGGATGGCCGGGATTCGATAGTTCCAGGAGACGAAGGGAGGATGATACCCCGAACAAAGTCTCGAAGAACGGAAGCGACCCCAGCGTCATCACGGTCGATATTATACCATTCACAAATCCCAAATACCATCTGGACACTATTTCCGGTTCACCAAATCCCAGCCCGTAGCAGACGGATACCGTGGCAACCGACACACCGACAGCCAAAACTGCACGAGTCATGCTCGACCGTTCATGAAGGTCGTGAGCTGCATAGGCCCCTGCTGCTCCAGCCGCAAGTGACGCGAGCATCGCGAACATGTTGCCCCGGAACAAGACTCCTATAAGAGCAGCCACTGACAGGTTAACCACCAAAGCTATCTCCAGGGACGCGAGGAATGAGATAACCATAGTAGCAAACGCGGCAGGCACCAGGTAAGCCGCGTAATCCGGGGTCAAACTCACAAGAATACTCCCGAGGAGCAATACGAGGAGGCCAGCTATGGCCACCAGGGATAGCATCCCGCGCTCCCTCGGAGCCCGTGCAGGAAAACTCTTGATGTAGACGCCGGTGTAGCCAACAGCTAACGCAGTGAACGAGATTACACCCACCCAGCCCAGTATCGAGCCGCGCGCTCCGAGAAGACCCAGGTCTTTCAGGATCTCTATCGTCTCTTCCGTAGCCAGCTCTCCGCGTCTTATGATGTTCTGGCCTTTTTGAACATAGACTGGCTGGACCAAATCAGCCTCTTCCTCCGCAGCCTTCTCCACTTTTGCAAGGCTGAGGGAGAGGTTAGGGCGAATGGCCGATATGACCAGGCGCGAAACAGGCTCTACGCATTCGTCTGGAAGGCCCCTGTCCGACAAGGCCCCAGGAATACCTGCCGCAATAGTCTGCAGGTTGTCATCGGTTATCCGATTCTCCCGCATAACGCTTCCTACAAGAGCTGCGGCCGCCTCCCGCGCATCCTCATATTCCATCTCATTCATTGAAGCCAGGAGCGCAAGATCTGCTTCCGAAGCTACGATCCCCATGTCGTCCGCAATGATTCCGGCAGCATGCTGCGCAATTACCTCAATGTCTCCTTCAGGGATTTCGCGGGAGGCCGAAGAAATGGCGTCAAAGACTGATTCAACCGTCTCCTCGGCCATGTAGGAGTAAGATTGATTTATCTCATAGTTGTCGGGGAAGCTGGGAGCGTTCTTCAAGTACACCCTTCGAGCCTCTTCCCGAAGTTTCTCTGTGGCAACACGGTTCACTATCGTCCTTTGGGCCTGAATGTCGCGCTTGGCGAACTGCCCCTTTTCCAGCGCAACGGATTGAGGCAACAGCGCTGACGCTACGATAAGCGAACCAAGTATGACCGTCGCCAAAGCAACCGCAATCCTGCTGCTGAGGAATGCCTTTATGCTTTCGCCGAATCCATGTAAATTCTCTTTTCTGGACGGCTGGGCCAACGGCATCACCCCTTCTCCTTCCGTTTATGACGCCTCAAAGCCTCAAGTGGATAGGTCGACATCTAGTGACTCTTTCCTGGCTCTTTCAGCATCGAACCTCTCGTATGCCTGGACTATCCTTTGCACAAGCTCATGCCTGACAACATCCTGGTCGTTCAGGTGGACGAACTGAATGCCTTCGACTCCGGCAAGCACAATCCTGACATCCTCAAGCCCTGAAAACTTCCTGTTGGGAAGATCTATCTGGGTAATATCTCCAGTGACTACTGCCTTCGACGAGAACCCGAGGCGAGTCAGGAACATCTTCATCTGCTCGGGCGTAGTGTTCTGAGCCTCGTCAAGTATGATGAATGCATCATCCAGCGTCCTCCCGCGCATATATGCCAGGGGTGCGATCTCGATTACGCCCTTCTCTTTGTAGCGTTCAAAAACCTCAACGCCAAGAATATCAAAGAGTGCATCGTATAGCGGCCGCAAGTAGGGGTCCACCTTCTCCTGCAGGTCGCCCGGGAGAAATCCCAGTTTCTCTCCTGCTTCTACAGCAGGGCGCGTAAGTATTATCCTGCTGACGCTCTTGGATTTCAGGGCCGACACAGCCATGGCCATCGCAAGATACGTCTTACCAGTTCCGGCAGGCCCAATACAGAAGACTATGTCGTTCTTCCTCATTGCATCTACATATAGCTTCTGGCCTACGGTCCGTGGGCGGATCTGCTTCCCGCGCGCCGTTACCTGCACGACATCACTCAAAACCGAGCATAGAGTCTCGGGCCTTTCCTTCTGCGCCAACATGACGGAATACCTGGTTTCACGGCCCGAAATACGATTGCCCGCGCGCACAGCCGACTGCAGATCGGAGAGGACACGCAGAACCTTGCTGACAGATCCCTCCGGTCCTATCACAGTCACGTCATTGGCACGGGCTACTATTTTGCATTCAAGCAGTTCCTCAACCAACCTCAAGTTCTCGTCCCGGTTACCGAACAGCGCAGCTGCCTCTGCGTTATTGTGTGTGCAGAACCTAGCTTCAACAACCGGATTGCTCAAATGAGATTGCTCCCTCCCTCTCGCAATTGATCCACATTTCCAGTGGCATTTGTGAGAAAATACTCTTTCATGGGACACATAGAAATCACACGCTTGAGGTTTCGGCTTGACTGCGAACATCAGACTTCGAACACAGCCGCCTACAACCGCTCGCGCGCCATCCCTATGTCTTCAATAGTCTCCACAATCAGTACCACTTCAACTGCATCAGCCATATCCGCCTCGTCAGACACCTTTTCAATCACAGATACGATCCTTGCCTCCGGATGAAGCCTGCCACGGACAGACTCTTCGGCAGATGCACGGGCAAACACGTAAGCCTCACCGCGGCTGATGCATGTCGTCGTAACGGAAATCTCATACCGCTCAATCTTGACCAATTCTACATGAAAGCCCAGGTCCCTTCTATACTCGCTGGTATCGTAAGCCCTGAAGCCCCCTGCCCTGCCCAGTTTGAAGTCGATGTTGCCGCATACGATCCTGTACTGGACCGCCTTGCGCCCCGTCCTCACCCGCTGCTCAACAATAAGGGGAACCCTTCCACGCCCCTCACGCCAAACACGCCCTTCAATGATGGCCCTAGCGTGCACAACAGAACCGGCTCCGCCTGAGGGCTCTTTCGCTGACACGAGCACTTGCCCTGCCACGACTGTCTGCCCCTCTCTTACATGTGGCAGACCGGCAAGAACGATGAGCCTTACAATTACAGAATCTTCCGACGCAACGAGGTCAACAGGCGCAGTGGGAGCGTCGGGCAGAACCTTCCCTGCCACGCGAATAATAAGGCCAGTACCCTGTGTTTCCACACCTGCCCAGGCCAAGCTCTCAACAGACTTCGTGATCTCTGATGTTATGGCGTCGCAGTCAACGGATGACAGAAGCGCCCATCTGGTAATCCCCATCTCGCAGAGGATTTCCCGAATCATCCCTTCTTGAACTGCGTCAGCTCCGATGATATCGATCGTCCAAAGGATCGATGACATCACGTGCAAGAGAATAACAAAGATCACAAGCCCCGGAAAGAGGAGCTTCCTCCTGGCAAGCCCTGAAAGCAGAAATGGGGCCCCTACCCTTTGGTCCACAGTCGCCCAGCATCCACAGGCCCTCAGGATCGGACCCAACCTTCTGTAGTCATCAATGCTCACTCTGGCGAGCATCATCCCGGGTCCAAGGGTTGTAACGTCATGCAGCCCTATGCGGCGGGCCGCGGCCATATTCACGAATTTCTCAAGCATCCTGCCTGTGACCTTGATTATAACATATCCACGGACCCACTCCCACAGGCTGGATCCTGACATCTCAGGATACCTCCCACCCCAGGAACTCTAAATTGTCAAACCTTCCTTCTACCACAACCCGCTCCCTGTTAATCCCCCTCAGAACCAGCCTGTGTCCGACTATTGATACCTGGCCGGCAGTGGTTTGGACGCGCAGGCGATCAGCGGAAAACTCGATAATGCCCTTGTGGTTCTCAAGCACCAGCCTGACGTTGCCCTCCAGGCTCAGCCGGGGCAGGTCGAGAGTGACATCCCTTGGCACGCCCAACGCGTCAGACATTCGCTCCACTATCCGGGTCGAACGCGCTGCACACATCTGAATACCTCCGATACTCACGGAGCAGCTCGAGTGAGCCATTCCGTCGAGGCTAGTGATCTAAAGGTCCTCGCCAGGGAGCCCGATGCCCAGGCCAATATCAGATCGGCAATAACCCCCTTCAAACCCTATGCGCTCTATTGCATCGTATGCGCACCGGCGCGACTCGGATGTAGAAGAACCGACAGCGGTGACTCCCAGCACCCTGCCGCCAGCTGAGACAAGCCGACCATCTGCGATCCTGGTGCCTGCGTGGAAGATGACAGTCTCTTCAGGAAGGTCCGTCGGAATACGAATCGGAGCCCCTGTGCCGTAATGCCCCGGATAACCCTTGCTGGCCATCACCACACAGGTCGAATTGGCCTTCCTAAAATCCGCCTTCATCTGGCCTATGCAGCCATGGCATGAGGCTTCTACAAGATCGAGCAGATCAATGCCGAGGAGCGGCATGATAGCCTGAGTTTCAGGGTCCCCAAATCTGCAGTTGAATTCGAGCACCTTTGGCCCATCATCGGTTATCATAAGCCCTGCAAAGAGCGCGCCCGCAAAGGGAACGCCCTCCTGGGCCATCTGCCGGACGGCCGCAAGCAACACCCTGTCGCTGATCCATTCCAGCATGTCGCGGTCGATTCCCGGGGCAGGTGCTATGGCGCCCATGCCCCCTGTATTTGGTCCGATGTCGCCGTCGAATGCTCGCTTGTGATCCTTTGCAGGGACAAGCGTTACTACATCTTTCCCGTCACTGATGCCAATGATGCTTGCCTCATAACCCTCCAGGCACTCCTCTATTATCAGCCGGAAGCCGTCGTTGCCTGCAGCGCCTTTCGCCAGGGAATCGACTGCGGCTCCTGCCTCCTCCGGGCCATGGGCCACGACAACTCCTTTGCCGGCAGCAAGCGCATCGAGCTTCACTACTACGCTTCCCGCGCGAGACGCGACTGCAACTGCAGCCTGCCTCGCCCTGAAAGGATCGTCGAACACTTCATAGCTGGCAGTTGGAATCCCAGCCCGCTCCATTACACCCTTGGCATACGCCTTTGATGACTCAATTCTAGCCGCGGCTGCAGTCGGTCCAAATACTGCATGGCCTTGAGAAGCGAGCCTATCGGCCAGGCCGAGGCTGAGAGGAAGCTCCGGGCCGACTATGACCATGTCGCAACTGGCTTCCCGGGCGAACCTCGCCAGCCCATCGATGTCGGCAGCATCAATCGGCACGCACCTGGCCAGCTGCGCAATGCCCGCGTTTCCTGGAGCTGCATACATTTCGCCTACTCTATCACTTGCAGCCAGCTTCCATACTATTGCATGTTCCCGCCCCCCGGATCCGACCACTAAGATCCTGGGGCGTGGCGACCTTGTTGCCATGAATGCACCCTCCGTTCTAAGTAAGTCTCGACAAATGCCTGCGCAATTCAGAGCCTGGCCGCTCTACTAGGCCAAGACGCCTCTTGCGAGTTGCTTAGTGCCTGAAATGCCTCACTCCGGTAAAGACCATTGCCACGCCACCGGCATCAGCCGCTTCGATCGACTCCCTGTCCCGCAGGGATCCGCCCGGCTGTATCACGGCGCGAACTCCTGCCTTAGCGGCCAGCTCCACAGTGTCTCCAAACGGGAAGAAGCCGTCTGACGCCATTACCGAACCCACGGCCTTCTGGCCCGCCTGCCTGATCGCGATCTCCGCGGCGCCGACTCTGTTCATCTGCCCTGCACCCACCCCAACAGTGCCGCTTCCGTTCCACAGGACTATTGAATTGGAACGAACATGGGTGACGACCTTCCACGCGCGGATGAGCTGGGCAAGCTCATCTTCCTCCGGAGCTCGCTTTGTGACTACTGAAAGCTCCAGTGGAACCGCTTTTGCGCTGTCCGAATTCTGAACGAGAAAGCCTCCGAGCACCGGGCGTATGTCCCACCCTGTGTAAGGTTTCAGGTCCGACTCNNTCAAGGAATATCTCCGACATCAGTTTCGCCTCGTCGATGCCTACTGTGCGGTTGAAGGCGACGATTCCCCCGAAAGCCGACACCGGGTCAGAACTGAGGGCTGCCTTGTACGCCTCGAGGGCAGTCTCTCCGATTCCTACCCCACATGGATTCGCATGCTTGACGATGACGCACGCCGTTTCATCGAACTCGCTCACGACACCTATGGCGCCTGTAGCATCTGCCAGATTGTTGAACGACAGCTCTTTTCCTCCAAGCTGTTTTGCCGCAGCCAAACCTCTCGGCGCGGCGCCGGAGAACTTGTAAAAGGCAGCTACCTGGTGCGGGTTCTCACCGTATCTGAGCGACTGCACCCTGGAGCCTCCGACGATCCAATGATCCCCGGGGGACTTTGCCCGAGTTGCTCCACACGAAGGGCTCGCATCCGACGCTCCGTCCAGACTCTCTATCTGTTCTGCGAAATAGGTGGCAATAGCCGCATCATAGGCGGCCGTATGGTGGAAAGCCTCAGCCGCCAGAGCAGCTCTCGTGGACCGGGAGACTTCGCCACTCTCGCGCAACTCCGATATGATCTCTGGATATCGCCTGGGATTGACAACAACGGCAACTCTCTCGAAGTTCTTGGCTGCAGCCCGCGCCATGGAGGGGCCACCAATGTCGATGTTCTCGCACACCTCGGCCATTCCGGCTCCCCGCTCGACGGTACGCTCAAATGGATACAGGTTGACTGCGACTATGTCTATTGCAGTCACGTTCAGGCTCTCCAAGGCCTCCATGTGCTCGCGCGTAGGCTTTGCAAGAATGCCTGCGTGTATCCTTGGATGAAGAGTCTTGACGCGGCCATCCAGGACTTCCGGAAATCCGGTGACCTCCGAGACATCCCTCACTTCTACTCCCGCTTTTCGAAGAAGCGCGGCAGTGCCTCCCGTAGAGACTATTTCAAACCCCAGATCTGCCAAGGCTTTGGCAAACTCCTCGATTCCTTCCTTGTCATAGACGCTTATCAACGCCCTGCCCGTAGCCACCAGGCATCGCTCCCTTCTTGCTCTTTCAGACCAATCCAGCCCCAAAGCGCCTGATCACATCGACCAGCAGATCATGTTCCTGCTCCAGTATCCTCGCCGAAAGCGTCTCCACATCATCCCCGGGCAAGACCCGCACCACTCTCTGATCGATGATCAGGCCCGAATCTACGCCCAGGTCCACGAAATGGACCGTGCATCCGGCATATCGAACACCGGCCTCCAGGGCCTGGCGCTGAGCTTCAAGACCACGGAATGACGGGAGAAGCGATGGATGAATATTGATCACCTTACCAGGAAACCTGTCCAGAAACGCCTCACCCAGCACTCTCATGAACCCTGCAAGTACTATCAAGTCAGGCCGGGCTCCCTCGGCACAATCAGCAAGGGCAGTTTCGAAATCCGCCCTCGACGAATAGTCCCGCTTCTCAATGCAGTATGTGGGCACCCCTGCCCTCTCGGCACGCTTGAGGGCATAGGCGTCAGGCACATCGGAGATGACCGCTGCCACCTCCGCGGCCAGCCTCCCATCTTCTATTGCATCGAGGATGGCCTGGAGGTTGGAACCTCTTCCTGAAACCAGTACCACCATGCGCAACGCCTACACCCCCTCAAACTCCACTCGGCCGTCTCCGGCCACTATCTCGCCTATGATGCGGGCATCTTCTCCATGACCCATCAGAAAATCGACTGCTCTCTCCGCATCCTTCCCGCGAGTGATTACCAGGAAACCTATTCCCATGTTAAATACTCTGAACATCTCTTCCCGCTCGACCCCGGCCGTCCGGCTTATGATGTCGAAGATGCGCGGTCGGCGCCACGTGTTTACGCAGAGCCGCATGGAAGTGGCTGGCGGCAGAATCCTCGGCGGATTCTCGACGAGTCCGCCTCCGGTTATGTGAGACATTCCAAGCACCTCGACGTGCTTCATGAGAGAGAGCACAGGCTTCACGTATATCCTCGTAGGTTCGAGCATCTCCTCGCCCAACGAACGATCGAGGCCTTCCGGAATATCTGAAAGCAGGAATCCGCCCTCCTCGCACAGGGCCTTGCGAGCGAGGGAATAACCGTTGGAATGGAGCCCTGATGACGCCAGGCCGATCACGGCATCTCCAGGACGTATCTTCGATCCGTCTACTATCTGCCTGCGATCCACAGCGCCCACAGCAAACCCTGCAATGTCATACTCGCCGTCGGGGTAGAACCCTGGCATCTCCGCGGTCTCTCCGCCTATGAGTGCGCACCCGGCCTGCCTGCAGCCTTCAGCCACGCCTCCCACAATCTCGCTGATTCTTCCGGCATCCAGTCTTCCACAGCCTATATAGTCGAGGAAAAAGAGGGGCACGGCTCCTGACACGAGCACATCATTGACGCACATGGCAACTGCATCGATGCCGATGGTGT